>Ga0222715_10000092_pt1 | contig 91927 bp, 59 predicted proteins | sample C33_9DmetaG_FD_165056 | JGI IMG/M metagenome (GOLD analysis project Ga0222715, IMG submission 165056) | Estuarine water microbial communities from San Francisco Bay, California, United States - C33_9D | ecosystem: Environmental > Aquatic > Marine > Unclassified | place: USA: California...
CCTGGTTTAGATATACAACCTCCTCCTCTTCCTCCTGGTTTAGATATACAACCTCCTCCTCTTCCTCCTGGTTTAGATATACAACCTCCTCCTCTTCCTCCTGGTTTAGATATACAACCTCCTCCTCTTCCTCCTGGTTTAGATATACAACCTCCTCCTCTTCCTCCTGGTTTAGATATACAACCTCCTCCTCCCCCTCCTAGTTTAGATGTTCAAGAAACAATTCAAAACTCCAAAGTCAGTTCTAACGATTCAATAACAAAAACTATTGAATCCGATAAAAAATTATTATCTGATAAGTTAGCGGTATTCGACCTTTCGGAAAATGAAAATTTTCCAAAGGATAACGAAATATTAAGTGATGAAGATGAAACTTCTAATTCCGTTTCTCCACACCATTTACGTCCTTCTACAGAAGTTGATTCTATTCCAGGAGATAAACTACATGCAATACTTAGTGAGAACGAAATCTCTTTAGTTAATGCCGATGGCAGTCCTCTTAAACAAACAATTGATGGAGAATTGATAATAAAGAACCCTAGTAAAAAACATCGAGCATGGGATATTGAAGTTGAATTATCCAATACTGCCTCAACAGATCTAGGCGGTAAAACAGTCACTGTTAGAGAGTTAGAAGCTACAGAAGTAACTACGATACCATATAGTTCAAATGGCCCTAGAATGATTAATGTTAGAGAAATAATTGATACTGAATCAGAAAGAGAACAGGAAGCCAGTCTTTCATTAGTGCTCTCTGATAATCCTCAAGAAATTCTAATTGTAATAGAAATTGAAAACATTTCCAATGTTTCATTAACAGATGTAACCTTAAGACGTAATTTTTCACCTAATTTTCAAATTCCAAGTTCTCCCGAGTATTCGATCGAAGAAAATTCGGTAATTTGGGAAATTGGTCGAATGTCTGTTGGTGAAAATAGGAAATTATCTATACTGCCAAATGTATTGATTAATTCAGTCGAAAAAATTCCTGCAGGTTCTTCTGAAGTGTCCTACAAGGCAGAATCAACAGTTTCTAGAATTGGCTTTGAGGATGTTTCAAGTTCAGGCAGACAGTTTTCTTATGTTAATGCGATAGAAGATGATCGTCCGGGAGTATGGCATTGTAAATGTGTTTTCGAAAATAAATCTTCATTCGTAGTTTCGCTTTCAGGAGCTTCTGTAAGGTTAGTAGGTCGTGATTCGCCAATACTAGATCTTTCAGATTTAAGGCAAGATATCCCACCAGAGGGGAGTTGGGAGTCCATGGAAAAGAGAGTTGAATCAGATGATCAACCAAGTTTCACGCAAGAAGTTAGGTATTCTATTTTACCACGAGTATCAGTTCAATCGTCCGGTACAATAACGATATCTGAACAAAATTTATCTATTCTGGATGCACAAATTCTAAAGAGATTTGATATCTCAAGAATTAAATCATATGTTTCATCAGATTTAGAAGCAACGATTACTATAGAAAATACCGGTTCAGCAACAATTAATGTAATGAGAATTATAGATGATATACCTGGTATATTCGTGCCCCCTTCTCTTGAGAAGGTACATATAGAAATTGAAGGTCTAGATTTGAGTGATGAGCAATATCGTATAGAGGTAATTAATGGCAATCAAATTGAAGAGAAACTTATCTCCCCTGATAATCCGGGGCATGCTTTGAGGATTACAGTAGGGACTTCTTCAAGGTTAGGCCTTAAGCCTGGGAAAACTTTGGTCATAAGATATCCTCTTCATGCACCCGATCCATCTCCCAAAAATGAATTGTTAGCAGCCCCTATAAGGTCTGATTTTAGTATGGAACGATTTGGCCCGGTTGCAACTAGAACAGTCGACAGATCTCCCGTAGTCAGAGTAGTCCATCGTAGAAGGAAGATTAGTACAGGTAAAGAGGTGTTTCCTGGTGGCGGTGCGGGGCGTTATGAAATTTTACTAATGTTCCATAATACCTCTGATTCGGCTCTTGATGACTTAGCTTTACACGACATAGTTCCAGGAACTTTTTCTATAGAAAATTCATCCGTTAAATCTTCATTTAGTGGTGAAAAAGACTCATCATTTACCAAAGAATCATCAAGAGATGGGAACAAAGTCACATGGGCGATTGGTAGAATTGATATTAATGAACGTATAGAAGTTTTGTATGAAATTCAGGGGGATACTGAATCTGAATACAAGGTATCTGATGCCCAAGATTTTCATGGTGCAACATTTGGAAAGGAGGTAGATGAGGAGCCTAATGTTCCAGAATGGGCAGATAAAGTATCACAGCCAAATTTAATTTCTGTTCCAATATCTAAACCAGTTAAAGAAGTGGTTGATTTAGAAAATAATTCCTCTGAAAAATCAGTCAAAGAAGAATCAGTAATTAATTCTAATGATCCTTCAACTGAAAATAATATTGGAGAGGTTTCAGAAAATCAAAATCTTTGTCCTATTTGTATGTCTGATTCCGAGAAAGGAGCATCAACCTGCTTAGTTTGTGGATATTCTTTCAAGTAATCAATGTTGAATATAGAAGTAACCTAACCGAAGTATTCATTCAATGTGTATGAAGCCAAGGAGTCATGGTGGATGCTGGGCCCAATAGTAACTCCCAACCTGCTGGCATGGGTTCAGCAATGTTACCAATGCTTTTTCTTCTCTTAATGATGATGTCATTGATGATGTTTCCGGGAATGAGAAACTCTCTATCAAATGGTGCCGGTACTGTGATTGAACCATTCCTTTTCGGAACTTTAGGATTAGAACAATTTTTCGTGCCGACAGTATTTATCCTTGGGTCTAGTATAATGATTGTAAATACAGTAATACGTTCATTTTTCATGGATCCTTTGAAACAAGCTCACCACAGCCATCGTAGTAAGCAAATCAGTCAGCAAATGCGCGAAGCAAGAATGTCTCGAGATACTGCCAAAATCGATAAGATGCAGAAATTACAGATGGAAATGATGCCTGAACAGATGGCTATGCAAGGTGCTATGATGAAACCTATGATGTTTACAATGATATTCATAATTGGTATTTTTAGTTGGATGGCTGATACAGTAATTGATTTTAGGGTTGATTATGTTAGTTTACCTTGGCAACCTATGTGGGGTTTTGAAAATAGAATTATGTGGATTTTTCCTGCATGGATTGCCACTTATATCACAATGAGTGCCCCCTTGGGAAGGATAGTAGATAGACATTTGAAATTATTACGCTATAGGAGTCACCCAGTGGTACTTGCAGGTGATATGATTCCAGAGCCTTTACTATATCTACTCGAAGATGACAAAGCAAAATCAAGTTCTGACTCTAGGACACGTAGATCCCAGAGGAAGAGAGCGGGTCCAAGAAAAACTGGTAATCAATTATCTGAGTCTCAGAGGCGTAGTAGTGGTAATCTACAAGTGGCACCACCTCAGAAAGGAACCCTTTGTCCATCTTGTGAATCAGATAATATTGTAAGAACCGCTAGAGGAAAATTACGTTGTAATGTTTGTCGAATTGAATGGCGGTGAGATTTTGGTTAAAATCACAGTTAGTGGCCCTCCAGGAAGTGGGACTTCAACATTAGTTGAGAAATTAGCATATGAATACTCTTGGTCATCTATAAATGGTGGAGATGTTTTTCGTAATGAAGCAAACAATAGAGGTTTGACAGTAGGTCAATTTAGTGATCTTTGTAAAAATGATTTAGAGGTCGATAAATCTCTTGATAATATGTTGAAAAATGAGATTGGCGATCCTCATGGAGCAGAGATTATCGAAAGTAGACTTTCTGGTTGGTGGGCATATCTTATGGGAGTAGATTGCCTTAGAGTTTGGGTAAATGTTAGTCCCGAAGAATGTGCACGTAGAATACAAAATCGAGAAGGTGGTGTATATGAAGATAAGTTGATATTATCTCAACAAAGACAAATTGATGATAAAAAAAGGTACCAAATTCTTTATGATATCGATTTAGATGATATGAGTCCTTATAGCCTTATTATTGATGCTGATAACATAGGTGCGGACGAAGTATTATCAATTGTCCAATCAAAAATCAGGAAGTGAAAGTTTTGAGTGAAATTATTTTTGATGAAAAATCTACTACCAATAATAAGTTTGGTAGTTTACCTCTAGATAGATCTCTTGATGAATTATTAAATTCTGGCATTTTACTAGTAAGGAAACCTCGAGGCCCAACTAGTCACCAGTTGACTGCATGGGTTCGTAATATTTTAGGTATTAAAAAAATCGGGCATGGAGGGACTTTGGACCCGATGGCTACCGGTTTATTGACAATTTTGTGTGGTAGAGCGACACGCCTAACCGATATTATTCTAAAGGGTGATAAAAGATATATTTCTGTTATTCGTTTTGGTAGAGATGTCCAATCAAACGAATTAGAAGACATTCTCACTAGCCTTAGTGGCGAGATTTATAATGTACCTCCAAAAGAATCTGCAGTCAAAGTTCAGGTTCGAACAAGGATAATAAAATCGCTTAATTTAATTGACTATGATCAATCTACTAGAATTGCTGCTATAGAAATATTTTGTGTTGCTGGAACCTACATACGGACATTAACAAGAGATATGGGGTTACTTCTAGATACATCTTGTGAAATGTTGGAACTTCATCGAGATAAAACCAGTCTTTTCGACGAATCAATGGCATGTGATATGCACCAATTAAAAGATGCAGTATTTTTGTGGAAAGAACATAATGATGGGAGAGGATTAATTAAACTTCTAACTCCAGTTGAATCAATATTAGGGAAATTACCCAGTATTACTGTAAAAGACGGTGCAGTTTCTGCAATGACTCATGGTGCACCACTAGCTAAACCTGGTCTAGTATCCTCTTCCACAGAGTTTGAATCAGGTTCTACTGTTGTAATTAAAAGTTTGAAAGGCGAAGCGGTGGCTATAGCTGAAACCTTAGTAAATTTTGATAAGTTTTTGTCAATGAAAAATGGACATGTTGCTATAGCGAAAAGCGTACTAATGCCCACGGGTATCTACCCGCAGAACTGGTCTAAACAGAATTGAATGATTATATCATTTCATGTTCTTCGTAAATCCATTCATCAGTTTCTAAACGAACTTTAAGTTTCATCATAATTACACACACCACCGGACTGCCCAAGGACAGTGCAGCACTCCATATTCGGAATAGAACTTGATATAACTATTACCCGAATTAGTAACATTATCAGCCAAAGGGGTACTTTTTACAATATCACTTTCTTTTCTCATAAGGTTTCTTTATCTTCCCTGGCGCTAATTGTAGTAAGACTAAACCGATTAATACAATTACTATTGATGAAACTATGATTAGTGTTTCACTGATGAATAATTTTGATTCTTCATTATTGGTACTATCTGGTGAACTAATAAACAATGAAATTTGATTCTCGTTATTTTCTTCATTAGATTCTTCAATTGAAAATGTGCTATCTACAAAAATTCTAATTGTGTTATCTTGGTCATTGCCTGAAAGAGCAGTATCGCATATTGTATTAACAAGCGAACCAGGTTGCAATGTATCAATGCTTTTCGTATCAATCAGTATGTCATTAACGTAACACCTAACATCAATTCCGTTAGCAGTACCTCTGCCTTCATTCCGGATATAGGCAATAATTTCCACAACATCTCCATGTTTTCCATTGGAGATATCTGCGCCATTTTTCCTAACGGTTATTGATTCAACTAACAAATCAGACTTAGCAGATACATCGATGGTAATATTCTCTGAGACTTGGTTTTCTCCATCACTAACTATGATATTAACTGTATGAATTCCAGAATCAATTGGAGTTAAGATCAGATGATTGTTTCCGTCGATTGTTGCCCAAGACTTAGTAGTTGTAATTTCAATATCATCGGAATCAACGTCATAAATACTCATGGGAATTACTAAAGTTTCTCCTAAATTCATATAAGATAGAGTAGGAATATCCTCGATAACAGGCATATCAGATACTGGAGCCACATTTACTGTAAAAATTCCAATCCATTTGTTTTCTTGACTTAATGCACTATCGAAAACTTCAACGGTAATTTTTACTTCTCCTGAAGAATCACTAACGGTCTGTAATTCTATGAAATTAAGATCTTGTTCTGCACTATATAGTGAGTCAACTTTAATGATATCATTGTTGGAACTTGATGTTTGTATTACAAGACCTGATCTTGGAGTAATATCGTCTTGACAAGGTAAAGACATTAGAAATCCTCCCTCGTCTTCAATCATATCTAGATTTGCGATATTCTGACATACCGGAGAATAGTCATATTCTAATTCGAATCCGCCCGTAATTGAAAGTTCCTCAATGTGAACTACTGTTGTTTCTGCATTACCATCAGATGACCACTGGAACCTTGAAGCGATTCCTATACTCGTATCGCTATTGTCTAATGGGAAAGCATGTCCTATTGGTACACTGAACGAAAATTCTCCAATATTCATTGGAACGGTTTCTACCAGATATTCTCCAATTGCAAATCTAATATTGCTCGCACTTGAAAGGTCGCTCACAGAACCTGAAATTTTCCCATTAACAATTAGTTTAGGGTCATTAACATCAACCCTTAAGCCTTCAACGCATCCATCTATAATATGTATTTTTACAAACTGTTTCTCAGTAGGGTTATCTATCAAATCTCCCGATTGTTTAGGAGAAAAATCTCCTTCAACTCCTGCAGGAATAACTCCTATACTGTGGTTCCCAGACCCATAAACATGTATTCTACCTAGTTCTTGGCCATATGGCACTTCAACCTCTAGATTCCAATAAGATTCATTAGTTCCGTCAGGTGTAAGTCCGCAGGATTCAATGTTCAATCCCTCAATTTCTCCATCATAAGGAGAAAAATCAATCACCGGTAGAATTCCAATATTACTTTCATGATTTGCTTTAATGTTCTCAAATGAATACCATGGCATATGATATTTAACACGAACTCCTACAGAGTCAACTCTAACTTCAGAATCATCATTTGTTCCTATTGAAACATAATCAATAGTAATTTCAGAGTTTACAATCTCATTCCAACTCCAATCATGTAAGTGATCTAATTCAATTATCATTGGATTATTCATTCTAAAAACTCCAGAAGTGGTACGTGCAAATTCTCGAACTAACTTATCTGAGCCAGTACTTTCTAAGATTATTCTCACAGTGTCTTGATACAAAACATCCGGTATTTCGAAGTGTAAAACTAATGAAACATTTTCAATTTCTTTATCATATAATCCTGGGTAGCTAAATCCTCCTACTGATATTTCCGGTCCTCTGGACCAGCTGTAATAAGTATCTGGGGCTCCAAGACTGTAATTTGACCCAGTTGTACTACTACTTGCCCAAGAGATCTGTGTCATGAAGTTATCAGGCCTTTCATGGGTGAATGAAAGCTCATTGTCGGCTACCATACCTATTGTATAATCGGCAGGGTCGTTACTAAATCCAGATGTACTTGTAATGTCCCATTGGGTAGGTTCATCAAAATTCCCAACCGAAGTTAAATCAATTGATTCTGATGAAATTACAGTATCTGCCTGAATTATTGGGGCCATAGGAGCTATTAGAAACATCGTCAAAAATAATATGGTTATGTTACTCGACTTCATCATCATTTGTCTGCGAACTTAACTACCGCTTGAATGCGTTGGTGATATGATTATCATCGTGGCTCTTTGGAACGCTTGAAATACGGTTCTACTCTCGAGTGATTAGCAAGACGGCTGTGATGGTGTAGAGGTTAGCACGGTGGGTTGTGGTCCCGCCGGCCCGGGTTCAATTCCCGGTCACGGCCCCATCTTGTATTTCTATGCTCATTCGATGATATTATTCTAGGTCACTTGATGAAATATGATGACCCATTTTATCGCTCTTGGTTTTCAAATAATCTCTATTTTCTGTCCTTACTCCGACAATTAATGGAACTCTCTCCACTACTTCTATACCTAAGGTCTCAAGTTTTTCTACTTTATCGGGATTATTAGTTAAAAGTGAAACTTTTTTGACACCAATGTTTCCTAAAATGATTGATGCGATTGAATAATCTCTGGCATCTGCAGGTAAACCTAACATTAAATTTGCATCTAATGTATCTGCACCTTTATCTTGCAGATTGTAAGCTTGAATTTTGGCATGAAGTCCTATTCCTCTCCCCTCCTGTCTCAAATATACCAAACAACCCCAACCCTTTTGCTGTATTTTTTCCAACGAATCATCTAATTGAGAGCCACAGTCACATCTAATACTGGAAAATGCATCACCAGTAATACATTCTGAGTGAACTCTAATTAGAACTGGATCTGGACCATCCATATCGCCTAGAGTTAATGCGACATGATCTAAGCCAGTGTCTTCTTCATGAAATACCCTTATTCTAAATTCGCCATATTTTGTAGGCAGTCGGGCATCAGCTGGAACATCTAAGTTCTCTTTAATATTGATTTTATCTTCAAACCCCATATTATCAATTCCAATTTATATTATTTCTTAATTGTGTAAATAAATTCTCCAATTTTTTCTTCAAAATCAATTAGTTCTAAATCTAATCGACTGCATAATGCAGGCATATCATGCTTAGTTTCAGGGTCATCGCATACCACTTTAACAATAGTTCCTGGTTTACTTACATCAAGTAACTTACGTGTTTCATGAATTGGAATTGGACAAAAAAAACCAACTAAATCCAATACTAAAATCTCATCTTCTGAAACAGAATCAGACATCTACTTACCTCATGCCTCAATAATTTCAGGTTTAAGTTTTCGTCCATTATACTCTCTTGCCTTTATGACATCTATAACATAAGCAACTTTTGCAACATGAACTTCAACCTCTGTACTCCCCTCCGATTGATTAATTTCGCCTATTATTATTTCAGGTATTTTTGCTTGACTAACTATCCAATCGCTCAGAGCTCTCTTTGTTGAATCTTGTATTCCAATTTTTAGATTTATTCTGACCATACCGAATGAGTCTGCTACTTCATCCCAATCATCTCTTTTCCTAACCGGATCTCTACTCATTCCATCTGGTAACTCAGGAGTCTCTACAAAGGGAATTTCTAATCCCCAAGTTGAGCTAATTTTTTGTAAGCTGCCTTTATCTTCTTTTGAGACAAGACTCCAAGCTTCTCCTTTCCTCCCCATTCTCCCAGTTCTACCAATTCTATGTACAAATGCCTCAGTATCATCTGGTAAGTCATAGTTGACAACAATGGTAATTCCATCAACATCTAACCCTCTAGCCGCTACATCTGTAGCAACAACAATTCTCTCATCTCCAGATTTAAATTTACTCAACAACTTTTCTCTTTTATTTTGGGGCATGTCTCCGTGTATCCCTACTGCCTCCATCTGAAATTTACCAAGCCTCTCTACAATTACATCTACCATTCGTTTCGTATTACTGAAAATTAGCATTTGTCCCTCTTCAGACATATTAGCTATTAATCTGCCTAGGACCCATAATTTATTTCCTCTACCAATTCTTACTGCATATAAATCAATTTCTGGAATATCAACTTCTAAATCATCACTCATAACATGCTCAGCATCAGTCATTATTTCTTCAGTGATATTCAGTACTTCATCAGGGAATGTCGCACTAAAAAGTAAGTTCTGATTACGATTTGGCATTTTTCCAATAACCCATAAAATGTCAGGAAAGAATCCCATATCTAACATTCTATCTGCTTCATCTAAACAAAAGATAGAGATTTTTTCTAATTTCAAATGACCTTTTTTAGCCATATCGATAACCCTACCCGGAGTCCCAACAACTATGTCGCATCCATTGGATAGAATTTTTGCTTGTTTTTCAATATCGGTTCCTCCGTACACTGAAACTATTTTTAATCCCTTTTTACCTTGTAATAGTTCTAATTCTTCTGTAACTTGAACTGCGAGTTCTCTTGTAGGACAAAGGATAATTGATTGAGGAAAACCTTTCTTCTGACACCTTTCAAGTATAGGAATCCCGAATGCTGCAGTTTTACCTGAACCAGTCTTTGCTTGTCCAACAATATCTTTGCCTTTCCTTGCCAGAGGAATTGAATCTAATTGGATTTCCGTTGGTTCAATCCAACCTCGTGATTTTATAGCATCCAATATGCTAGATTCTAATCCCCACTTTTCAAAAATTGACATCTAATCGCCTCAGAAGGTCTCGGAATCTTTGATTTCCTTCTGAAGTTCTCCCATCCAGTATTTTTTACAATTCTCTTTTGTTAGAAATTGATCTTTTGAAGAAAAATTATGGTTGAAATGACCGTTGTTTGCAGAAGCAAATTGGTCATTTGTCTTTTTGTGAAACTTCTGAAGTACATGTTGCTTCATATATTGTTGAAACTTTAATGATTTTTGCCTATTGATACCATTTGGTGTAACACCCTCCCACAGGCGTTCAAATTGTTCGAGTTTCTCATCAAACTGCTCGCTCATCTTAAGTCCTCAGGTTTTGGCCGACTTGCCTTCTGTTTATCATGTTCACCCTTGGGCTGGTCCTGCTTATTGTGACCCATGAAGTCACTCTCATACTCATCATTAACTTGTTCTACCGGTGCTAAAAATCTATTTTTTTCACTTTCTGAACCGTCTAATTCAATATCTACTGATAGAGCAGTAAGCCTTTTACGAAGTTTAGGATCTGTCTCTTGCCTCAATAATTCTGCCGCACTTTCTCTTAACCTGTCTCCAGTAAGAATAATAGAAAGTTGACCAATACAAGCAGTTCTTAAATTTAGATCTCTTGACCTTGCTCCACGCAAAATCATATCTGTTACTCTTGGACTCTGTAGATCTAATTTCTTCATGGCACGAATAACAGAATTACGGACGTTCGTATCATCATCGTCTAATGCATTTTCTACTAATATTAAGGCAATTCTAGGCTCACTATTTGTAAGTGTAACCAAGCATTGCGCAGCATTTCTTCTAACTTGTGCATCTTCGTCTTCTAATGACCAACCAATTAGATCCCATCCTGATGGTCCACCTTTCGCAGCAATGTTCCTCAGAATTTTAGACCCTTTTCTTCGAAGATCTACGTCATCTTCTCTAATTAGCTCATCAATATGTAAACAGCCCGTCTCCGGCCATGCAATACTAGTCAATTTTAGAGCCTCAAAAGCACTCTTTCTATGTGTTTTATCAGTACTTCTTAACTCTCTTCTCAAGATATCTTCACACCCTGATGGGAAAATTGGAGACATCTTTTGAAGAGTCTGCATTGCGACCTTCCTTACATTCAAATCATCATCTTGTAATCTATCAGATAGGTAAATCATTAGATCTTTGTGAAGTTTCAATGAGAAGATTGGCATTACTTCTAATCCTGCTATTCTGACATTTACATCATCATCGTCCAATACTTCTAGTAAAATTTCGTGTGCTTTAGGAATAGAATTTTCATATACTCTCGCTAAAGCCCTTATTCCATCAGTTCTCTTTACAAAACCTCCACCATTTGTTAACGATAATTCCAATGTTTCAATCTCTCCTTCTGCTAATTTTAGAATTTCATAAACTGGAATTCGTTGCCAAGGACCATCAGATGGTTGCAGAGAACGAATATCCTTTTCTACAGTTTTCTTCCTCTGTTGGATAATTTTCCCAGTACGTGGGTCTCTAGCAACATAGTCGTCTGCCATATATTTCAATAGCGCCGGAAGCGACCTTCACTATTCAACTAAAGGTTCATCTGTTCAGGAATATATTAGAAAACAATCAAGAGATATAGCACACTCAGAAGTCTGTTAATATGTCTGAAGAATCCATTAATGAGGTTCAAAAGTTAATTTTTGTGAGTTTCTCCGAGCAAACCGAACTAAGCATTTCTGATCTAGAAAGACTTTGGTCTCTAGAACTTCAATGGATGATGCCTGAAGAAGCTTCTTTAGTAATTAAAAAATTAATAAAGTCAGGTTGGCTAGTCTCGGAAAATAATTTAGTTTCTCCTGTTTATCTTGATAAACAGAGTTCACCTAGCCTTGGGTGGCAACCAATGTTAAGAATAATTTCCTCCCCCCCAATCTTTGTTTCTGAATCAGTTCCCTCTGCTATCGTCAAGGCAGAGGCCAAATCTGAAATTATTGTTAACGTAGTCCAATCTGAAAAGACTTTTTCTTCCGAAAAACACCCTCCAGACCGTTCAGAGAGCAATATCCCAACTTTAATTAGGTTCATAGCCAAGAAATCAGAGATAGATAATAGAGAAGTTGTACGAAGAGCTCAAAGAAAAAGGCGTTCATTAGGGCCAGTGACTCTATGGATGGCCCTCGCTCTTGTTGCTAGAGAACAGGGCCTAGATATGGTTGAAGTTTCTTCTCTAATAGAGCCGGCCTAGTTTTCACTGGAAGTTGTGACTTCAGCCGCTAATAATCCTGGTAGAACAAACAATGCTAAGATTAGAGAAAATGCAACGGAAATTGAGCTAACAATTCCAAAATCTTGTATCACAGGTATAGGAGACAATTTTAACACTAAAAATCCGCATATTGTAGTGCCAGCAGACATGATGAGTGCAGTCCCAGTAGTTTGGTACATAATTTTCATAGATTCCCACACCCCATGGCCTGATCTTCGATTACTTTCAAAACTTCTCCAAACATGTATGGAATAATCAATTCCTAATCCAACAGTTAGTGCTGTAATCATTATGGTTAATACATTCCAATTTAACCCAAGGATTGCCATCGAACCAACAACCCAAGAACCACTAATTCCAACCGGCAAAATTACTACCAGTGATTGACCTAATCTTCTAGTTAAGATAAATAATACTAGTATTGAAACTAGTAAACTCCAGCCCGTCGATTCAACTTGTGAGACAACTAGCCCTGAAAAAATACTGTGAATCATCATCACATCTCCTCCGATGTGAGCATCTGCATCTATATATCCTGAATCTTCAATCCATTCTGCTTGTTTTTCAAATTCCACTGCTAATACTGAAGTTTGTTCACTTGTTTCTGCGATAACATCTATTCTAATTTTTAGATATTTGATGCTATTATTATCATCCGTAAGAGCGACATACATCGATGTTCTTTCACTCCAAGACTGTCCTCTCAATGGTTCCCCAATTGATTCATTAAGTAATAGTGAATGGACTGCTGCAGACAAATCTCCTTCAACAAAACCATCTCCCACATCTAATCTACCATCATAAATCCCTAAATGGAAAGTTTCACCAAAACTAGAATCTGCTTCTATTGCATCTCTGAGAATTGGATATAATCCATCATATGATGGACGTTGTGAATCAGTATTTGTTGGAATAACAACTCCTGAAATAGTAGAAATTCTAAGATCTAACATGTCAAGTCCTCGGAGCATATCTCTTTCTCCAGATAAAGAATCTTTACCCTCAGTTGGTTCAATAAGTATTGTCACAGACTTCCAAGCCGCAGCATCATAAGATTCGTACATATCCCCCCTAACTTCCATTATTGGCATATCTTCATCAGAAAGGAAATCAGTCAGTTCAAAACTAGTTTCAAGTTTAGTTCCTGCTAAGAATACTGAACTAGTTGTTAATAAAACGACAACAAGTAAAATTCTAGCAGTATTTCTTTTTTGGAAATTTGTTGCTAAATCAGCAAATTTAGACAAATCAATAGGCTTTCTTTTCTTTACTCCAGTTGTTTTCTCAACAACTACGTGTAAAGCCCCTACTGTAACTGTACTTGCAATAAAAGCACATACTACGCCTAATGCTAAAGTTATGCCAAAGGTTCGTAAGGGAGGTAGTGGAGATAATGAACTTGCAAGGAAAGCAGATACTGTAGTTACCACTGCTAGTGTTAAAGCGACTCTCAATATTGAGAATGCCCTTACCCATGCATGAGCAGCAGAGTTAGAATGTTTACGAGCTTCTTCGTATCCTCTTTGAAGGTGGATTGCGTAGTCAATTCCCAGACCAAAAACCACCGGAGCCACTGCGACTTCAAGTATGGAAAAAGGCCTTCCTAGCAAGGTAATAGTCCCATACGTCCAAACCAATGCTGCAGTAAGTCCTAGTAAAGGCGCAGCAATCATTAATGCTGAACGGAAAACTACTGCTAAAACAAATACTACAACAATAATTGCTAGCATCAACAACCAAGTAAAATTATCTAAAGTGGTGTCATTAATGTCATTACTGATTAGATCATCAGATATGACCCCATAATTCAATACAGTGCTTGAATCTGAAGTTATATTTTCTGTTAGGACTTCTCTGATACTTTTTGCAAGGTTCTGCCTTTCCTTGGAATCTAAAGATCCATCAATTTCTATTACCCACATGGTACTAGATGAAATAGGCGTAGAAGAACCTTCTTTGGTAACAATCCAATCACAAACATGAATGTAATCAAAATTAGTATTTAATAAAGCATCTTTAGCAAATGTTGCCGAAGCTATTGCTTGGTCGTTCCCTATTGCATCTGTACATTCTTCATCATCATTTATTATTGCTAATATCAGATTATCCCATTCATTAAAATCCTGTATAGTCCTACTTTGATTATCTCTTTCTTCAAGGATATTTTGTAAAATACTTGCAATATTGATATGAGATATAATTCCGTTACCAAATTTCTCATCAATACTTTCTAAATCATTATGTAATTGTTGCAATGCTCCGATTTCTAATACATTAGCTCCTTCCTCATTTGGTGTGACATGAACATAAATTCTATTTGGCGTATCCTCCATTACTAGGTTCATCCTTTCTTCCGCAGATTTTGCTTCATTCTCAGGTGCGAATGCTGAAAGGTCGGTTGTGAATTCCGGTAGGGGAACAAGCACTGACGCTGTTATAACAGTTAATAATAGGCTGATAATTAGTATTGCCGGGGCTAATCTTCCAAACACTTCGGCGAACCTTTCTTCTCTTGATTCGCCCCCCTCCATCATTAACCCGAATCAATATCGGTGTTAAACTTAGACCGTTCTCTGTCCCTTCAAGCGCCAGCATTCGAAGGCAAGCCCTCAAAAAGGGGGGGCCACTCGAAAGGCTGTCTTATGCCAATCAAAGTCTTGAAAAACGAAGGAACCGAACTTCGCCTAAGAATCATCGGAGAGAATCATTCTACCTTACAACTTTTCCGTTCACGGCTTAATGATAGCAAAGATGTAGATTATGCAAATTACTTCCAAAAACATCCAGATTTAGATGAGCCTGAACTGTACGTTCGTTGTGTTAAAGGCAAGAAAGCAGAGAAAGTCTTCCGTGACCTCTGTTCAGATATTAACAAAGAATTATCTAATTTAGAATTATAAGTTGTTGAATATGGATAATAAGTCCATTGAAGAATACCTTGGTTTTGGTTCTGGAGCCGTCGAAGGTCTTGGGATTGGAGGAATTTTAAAGGTTAGAGTAGAAGATTTCAGAGTTGAAGAAGTATCTCCTATACCTGCACTGGACCCTAAAGGTCGTTTTACAGTAGCCAGGGTCACACTAGTAAACTGGGAAACAAATCGTTTTCTTAAGAGGCTTTCAAGAGCATGTGGAATAAATAGAAATCGTATTTTTGCATCTGGCTTAAAAGATAAGAGAGCGATTACTACGCAACTTCTAGTTATTGATGCTCCAAGGAAAAAAGTTGAATCAGTAGTTATTCCAGATACAACAATAGAAATTTTAGGTCGAACACATCAGAAAATTGGCATGTCTGATCATGATGGTAATCGTTTTTCAATAACTGTTAGGGGTTGTTGCTATGAGAATGGCGATCCTATGGATGGTAAAGAGGCCATGAGGAGGGTATTAGAATTAGTTTCTAAGATGTCAGAGAAACTTGGTGAGAATGTTTTTCCCAATTGGATAGGGCCTCAACGATTTGGTTCTACTAGACCCGTAACTCCAGAAGTCGGACGTGCTGTTGTGTCAGAAAATTTCCACGAAGCAGTCAATCTATATCTTGGTATGAAAGGATTAAATGACGGTGAAGAAACTGAACTTTTTAGAGAAATGTGGAGAGAAACAGGAAATCCTGAAAAGTGTCTTGAAATTATTCCTAAACATTTAGGGTTTGAAAGAAATATGTTAGAGAGTTTACAGAAACAACCTGAAAATTGGGTTAAGGCATACAAAACTCTCCCTCCTTCATTACAACTACTTACAGTTCATTCTCTTCAATCATTAGCATTTAACCATTCATTAGCTGGTAGACTTAAATCAAATATTGGCATTGTCGAACCAGAAATAGGTGACTTAGTGGCTCCAGTTCAACCAAGTGGTAGAATTGATGTAGGAAAAATGTCTGAAGTGAGCGATACAAATTTAGAAAGATGTCGTAGGAATTGTAGATTAGGTCGTTTAGCTGTAACAGGCCCTCTACCAGGCAATGATGCACCAATTGCTACAGGAGTTCCAGGTGAAGTAGAGAAAAAAGCACTTGAAAAAACTAGTTTAGATTCAATTGACTGGAAGGTATCCGCAATCCCACGTCTTTCTACTAACGGTACAAGGAGGCCATTGTCAGTCATGTTCAGAGATTTTTCAATTGAAGAAGTCCCTGAAATTCATGAATCTTCAATTTCGAAAAGGTGGGAAGAAGGCCCTAAAGAAAATGATTTATGGACTCCAGAGGGTTGTAGCATGAGAATGAAATTTATTCTGCCACCAGGGACTTATGCAACAGTATTGATGAGAGAACTAATGCGTTCTCCTTTAGATCACTATTGATTAATGTTAGAATTATTCAAAGTCTTCCCATTTCTAGAGCTTCTATCTGGCCAACTAGGGGATTGATTGCTCTGACTCTTTCTTCAAATTCATCTACGATTCCTTCGCCTTCACCTAGAACTACTTGGACTTCAATAAACATCATTCCAAATGCAAGAGGTTTAATTTCTACTGCTTGTACTTCATCAAAAGAATCGATTACATCTGCAATAGATTGGTAATCTGGAGTACCATCTTCTGGATTGTTTATAGTTACCTTATATTTTACAACGACATGACCCATAATTAACACCTCAATTCAAGGACCCTGGAAACCACAAGTTGGGCATATGTAAGGGACTGCTTGTGTTCTGCACTGTGCGCTTCTACCTATTGATGTACCACATTCTGGGCACGGAAACGCTGTACTTTTATTATCCACTAGAGGCACTCCTGATGATGTGCAAACTTCTGCTCTACTTCCCATTTCTGTCCCTCGGATAGGTCGGGCGAGCCACCACCCCTTTTTAGGCTTGATTGAAGAGATAGAATAGAATATCTAGCCCAATAGCCATTATTGCCATCTATACGGATATTTTGTAAGTAAAATCTCGTCCCAGTGTTTAGTGATAAAATGGGCGAAGATGAATTAATTTTGGAAGGCGAACAAAGCGACCTCAGCAAATATGTCGAAGATGCTGGTGGAATACATGGTCTAAGGGAGGTTCACAAAGTAAGGGGTTGGAACAATATTCAATATGGTGCTGGTTTATCTGGTAAAAATACTCCAGCAACTAAACTATCTATGAATAAAGCATTTATTCCACCCGGAGGTATTGCTAAAGCCCACATTCATGTTGATTTTGATGTAATGGTATTTCTTCTAAAGGGTAGCGTAAGACATGAGTTTGGACCTGGATGTCATAATTCTGTTACTCATAGTGCTGGTGATATGTTCTACATTGAGCCGGGCTTGCCTCATGAAGTTTTTAATTGCTCAGATACAGATTGGGTTGAAGCAATTGTTTCGAGATCAGATGCTTCTGAATGGCAGAACATTATACCTTATGATAGAAGTTCTGAATGAGCTGAATTAAGTTTAGGGAAAGGCTGAGGATTAAATCCCCAGCCCTTCCTTTACGTTTATCTGTCTATATTTGCTCTTGATTTAAGACATCATTGCGGATGCTTTCTTAGCACCCATCCATGCTACAACACCGAAACCGATCTTGTTAACCATGTCAGCAATATTGTATAATATAGCCATAATTTCTTTGCCGTCAGAGCCAGAATCTACTATGTCTGTACCTACTAAGTAGCCAATAGGATAGATAATCCATCCGACTAGAATGAATGTTCTTAGAGCATTAGCACTCCATACTAATTCATCTTTGATTTTGCTGTTATCTACTCCCTTACCGTCGTATAGACCGAATGGAAGACCAGTTGCTACCATAATCATAGCCCAACCTACTCCACCAAGGATTAATCCAGCCCATGCATCAATTTCTCCAATTTCTCCAAGGTAACCAAATGCAATCATGATGATTGCACCTACGAAACAGACTCCTGTGAATCCTAGACCTAGTACTTTGTTGTCTGTAATAGCATCCTTTCCAACTAGTGAAGGGAATTTTAGAGCCATTAGTGGTACAGTAATAATCCAGTCCATGTATCTGTAGTCTGTGCTAACTGCGCCAGTATCGATGTAGACTCCACGCATATAGTAGTAGTGGAAAGCCGCAATACCAACAATCAATGCAGAAATTGTCATTGTTGTTCTGTATTCTGGAGCAACATTGTTTCTTTCACTCATGAAGAAAACAAAAGCCGCACCCATTGAAATATATCCTATGAAGAACATGAAGAAAGTAGCTCTTCCTAATGCATCTCCTGCATAGTATGTTTCCGGATCTATTGTTGCAGCAGAAACATTTTGTGTAATCATCAATGCTAACATTGTTGCACCTGCAATTATGGCATTCGTTCTTGGGCTAAATTTAGATAACTTACTATTCATTTCAAGTTCCTCTGGTTTTAACGGATGCTATTGATTATATAAGTAAATGTTTTTTTCAATTACCTTGAAGTGTTAAAACACACTATTCCTCATTTTTCCGACCTGTATATTTCCTGTAACCAATTATTGTATCAGTAATGTCTTTTTCTTCTTCGTAATCGATAACAACATCAAGATATTTCAAATGATCTTTCAGATGTTCATATGCAGTTCTTCCTTCGGCTCCCTTTCTAATTTTAGGTAATTTATTTCTACATACTAAGTAAGTTTCTGATGATGAACTTCTAGAGGCCGTTGGAGCGAATCTTTGTACACTCGAAAATCTCATTTTAGCTGCTTCAATTAATCCCTCAATCCCGACTCCTTGGAATATTTTTGTTACAAAAGAACCTCCGGGACTCAATATTGGCATCGCGGCATCTAGGACCATCGTGGATAATTCTAATGAGATTGCCTGGTCTGTATCGTAACGTCCCGTCAATCTTGGAGAGATATCACTAATGACACAGTTTAGAAAATATCCTTCTAGTTCTTGATTTATCTGTTCCACAGTTTTGGGATTTGTTATATCTCCAATTATAATTGTAGCCCCTTCTACGGGAGATGTTGACAATAAGTCAACACCTATGACATATCCATCTTCGCCCACTTCTTCAACAGCTACCTGTGTCCATCCTCCAGGATGACATCCAATGTCTAGAACATAATCTCCTTTTCTAATAATATCGAACCTTTCTTGAATCTGTTTCAATTTATACGCAGAACGTGCTCTATATCCCTTAGATTTAGCTTGCCTTCTCCAAGGGTCGCGACGGTTTTCTTGATACCAGCGCTTACTCATCAGTGTGTCTCGTCCAGCCTCTTAGTTATGAAGTAAAGACGTTTGGAGAGTTGCATATGGGGGGAAACGCTGGGTTCTGTGGCTTCATAGTTTTACTATTGTTAGCATTACCATCATCTAATATCGTTGCAGAAGAAGACTCAAATAATTGGTATGTCGAAGGAGGTAATTCTGTCTTAATGGAACAATATACTGCTACTTGGTGTGATGTATGTGCGCAAATAGACCCCTGGGTTTCTGAATTTGCAGATGACCGTGGCTCTCGATTAGTTAGAGTTGCTTTGCATGATCCTGTAAATGATCCTCTAGGTAATTCAATTTCTTCTGAGAGATTATCTATCCATCCAAATAGTTTGGAACTAGCTCCTTCTTTTTGGTTTGATAGTAACAACGAGATCAAAGGAAGGGTCGATCCCGTAGACTTAGATAGGGCTTTGCTCAATTCTGAAGGAAATCGAGGTTCAGATACTTTAATTTCAATCTCAGCAGCCAAGATATTTGATAGTAGTTCCTTGAGTTTGAGAGTAAATTTATTTAATGTTGATAATTCAAGCAATAATACTCAAATTAGTATTTTTTTATTGGCCGAGATTAATATTGATAAATCTCAAGCAACAAACGGTATTACAACTCATGAGGATGTTGCAATTGCTTATATGAATATGGATATAGATACAAATTTCATCAAAGATAATACGTCTTCAGAAACGAATTTCAATTCACAATTTACTAATATTTCAATGACTAGAAATATAGATAGTTTTGAGATTAATCTCGATTTTTCTTTGGAAAATGTGATTTCTGAAGACATTTCTATTGTCGTAGCGCATGAAAAAACAGTTGAAGATCAAAGATCTACATTAGGAGCTATATTTTTAAATTTGGATAATAGTCAAAATTCGAACGGAATTAATGTTATATTCCCTTTAATACTGATATGTTTAATTTCAACAGTTATTCTATTCAAAGACCGATTTCTTTGATTAATTCTTTGACTGTATATCTGATAGCATCTTCAGATTGCATCGTAGGTACGAATTTTGTCGCAAATAATCGTTCAACATCTAATGAGGTTTTTGGAACATCACCTGCCCAACCTCTATCTCCTCCCGTGTATTCTATTGAAACGTTCTTTAGACCACTCTCTTCAACTACAATTTCTGCAATTCTTCTCACTGAACATGTATCTCCTGTACCTAAGTTGTAAAGACTTACGTTTTCTTTTGAATAATCGATTAGGTGTATCATTGCTCTAACGCAATCTCCTGCAGACATATATGATTTTTCTTGTAAACCATTACCCAAAACTTCTAGTCTATTTGGATTATTTTTTAATTTGTGAATGAAATCAAAAATCACTCCATGAGTGCCCCTAGGTCCGACGATATTAGCGAATCTGTGTATCCAAGCCTCCCCTCCGAAAGTTCCACACCATGAACTAATCAATGCTTCAGACGCTAGTTTTGATGCACCATATAATGAGATTGGTAAGATTGGACCATAAGTTTCTGGGGTAGGCATAATGTTTGCTTCACCATAGATTGCACTCGAAGATGAGAAAGAGATTCTTTTTACATCATTCAGCCGCATTGCCTCTAAGACATTATAAGTTGCCATTGTCCCTTGCTTAAGATCAGTATCTGTAATTTCAGTACCTAATCTTATATCTGGGTTTGCTGCTAAATGATGTACGGTATCAATTCCTTTCATGGCTTTCTTGACAGATTCTAAGTCTAATAAATCAGCCTTAAATATCTCTACTTTTCCTTTACCTTTGTGATGTTGCAAGAACTCTTCTCTTCCACTACTAAAATTATCTAAAACTCTTACACTGTTTCCCTTGGCTACTAAAGAATCTACTAAATGAGATCCAATGAAACCGGCGCCTCCTGTGACTAAATGCATATTATCCCTCATTTTCCGACCATTTCCCAATATTTCTTCTATTTCTCAACAAATAAATTGAACCCACATAACCAATTAGTGAGATATGTGCTATTGTACAAAATGGACAAATATGTGGAGCATTTTCAACTTGAGTTAACTCGATTATAACCAACAATGCGACGAATGGCAACCCTGCAATCCCAGCCCACCATGCGTAATTCAAATAATCTTCAGACCATTTTGCATATCTATCAAGGTACAAACACAAACTTAGAAAAATTAATGCTGAAAAAGATAATATTCCAAATATTCCCCACGGAACTCCAAACAAGTTATTCCATTGTGGATCTCCAATTACTGAACCACATTGTACAATTCCCTCAGATGAACAAAATGCAGTACTTCCTTGAACAACCATTTGATTATGAATAATGTAAGTATATGCAGATGAAGTTATGCCTACAAAGGCAAAACTCAGAGATGAGATTAGCAACATTGACGTCTTTTTCTCATTATTTACTATCATTAAGTAACTACTAATAGCTAGGCCTAAAATGAAAATAATCAGGACCGGATCAGTCAAAATCTCACTCATTGAGAATCACCTACGAGTCTTTGCATTGCCGATTCAATATTCTCTCCTTCGTTTTCATATTGATTCCATGCCACATAACCATCTGGTTGTAGTAGGACCAAAAACGGAGTCCCGGAAACTTCCCAGTCTGCCAAAATGCTGCTACTTCCTTCAATATAGTTCCAATTATGTATCGCTCCGGGACGATTTACACAATTATTCCTGCCAGAATTACAGCCATCGCCATCATTTTCTTCGGTTCCATAATTTGTTTTATCTCGAAATGCTTCTACTTCCGCTCTATCACTATCGTGATTATTAATATTTAATTCTACAGCAATTGTAATAAATTCTACATTCTCTGACCACTGCGAGTATAATTCACTCATTGTTTCAGCTTCAGTCCAGCAATATGGACAATCCGTATCGCTGAATTGTACTAAAATCCATTCTCCATCTCCTCCTTCTTCCCATTCATAGTCAAATGTATCAGAAAGTTTGAATCTCTGCCAATTTTCACCATTATAGGCATCCGCAATGAAATCAGGAGCCAGTTCACCCTCACTTGGCCCTATTGTGGCGGGTGGTGCTATGATGACTATTAATAGCATTATAACTGTCAAAATTGTTCCTAGAGTAAATCCTGCAATTAATCTGACATCATCATCTCTTCCTTTTTGCACCAAGGGTTTCCTGCGTCTCGCCATTATAATCAATCCTCGGACATACTCATTTACTTTCAGTAATTCGTATAGTCGCTCTGAATCAAATTAATTATTCTATATAGAATTTAATATTTTTGTCAAATCTAAATTTACCTTAATTCTCAATGTTTGTAATTTTACTTGCGATTATTTCATTTGGTCTCTGTGATAGCAGGCCTATGTGGACGATGTGCGAGAGACCTCAGTTTCGTTATCAGACCCCTCACCTGAATACGATGATGAGGTAGTATTCTGGGAGCGTTTCTATGAAAGATTGGCTCCATTCAGAGATTCACTAATTAACATCAAGAAATTAGCTATGGAAAGCCCATTAGGTGATTTATATGAAATTGGGGCAAGAGGGATAAATAATACAAGTGATTTGTTTAGTAGAACTGCAATAAGAACTGCTGAGATATCTTATTCGATGATTCTTAGAAGTCCTGGTTTGATTGTAGCCATATTAATTCTAATTACTGCTCTAACAGTTAAACCAGCAATGAATTTCCAAGATCAGATCAATGGCGATGTTGAAATTTATCTGCCTGATGGGGCAGATTCAACTGAATTACTATTAGATGTCCGAGAAGCTCCTTGGGCTACGGATATTTTCATTTTATACATACAAACTAATAATGCCGCCACAGGTAATGAAAGAGGTGATGAAAATATTACTGATGTCAATATTCTTAGTCAATTATCATGGTTGGAAGGAGATGATAACAATAGATTGGCAGGTGGTTATCAAGATGGTCTCGATACGTATAAGGATGATAGAGGTCGGAATGACGGAGTGATTTGGATTCTTTCTCCCTCTCAAATAATTAAGGAAGCAAACTCCTCCAGTTATCGTTTTAATTGTGCAGTTGAAAAATACGGCCTTCCTACTGGCCCGAGTGATAATTGTGCAATTTCTAATTCCAATCCTAATGAGGGTTATTCAATTCCTGATGATCAAGTAAGAGTAGATACATTAGTTGATCAAGCAGGTTCTCTGATAGAGTCTTTTGTTAGAGATACAAATGGAGATGGTGTTTGGGACACTGGTGTAATTGTAATGGGGCTATTATTCGATATGGAAGAAACTGAGATTCCCCGTGATAACGGTTTGAAGGATCATAAGGCGTTTATATCCTATGCTGAAGATTTAATTTACGAGAAATCAGGCGTTAATTGCGAACTCTGCCTTAGGACTTATGTAAATCCCACATCCACTATGGATGAGGCCTACATTGACGTCATCCCTGCGAGAAAGGCGGTTACTATTACGGGGCTGACTCCCGTAATTCATGAAGTTTCAGATAAGATTTACAAGGAATTAGTCAATGTAATGCTTCCAATAAGTGCAGTTCTTGTTTGTCTTGCAATGCTAATACTTCACAGAAATCCAAAAGTGATAATCGTGGGAGGACTTCCAATTGCTATGAGTTTAGCGATTACATTTGGAATTACAGTAATTTTTGACATTATGTTAACTCCGATGATTATTTCTGCAGCGCCTATACTCGTAGGTCTTGGAGTCGATTATGCTTTACATTTAACAAACAGAATTGAGGAGAATAGAGTCGAACTAATTGAAGAAAAACTAGAAAAAGCTTGGGAGGCAAATAGGGATGGATTAAATCCTGAAACCATTAATCCATGGGATCCTGTAATCAGTTTGACTGCAACTGTCAGAGCTGGTTTAACCACTGGCAACGCAATTATGCTATCTGCAATGACCACAATTATTGGTTTCAGTGTTTTAACTTGGACTTTCTTGGTACCTATTCAACCTATGAGGACGGTCGGAATTACGCTTTTAATAGGTATTTTTGTCACATTTTTACTTTCAATGATAATGGTTCCAGCATTAGTAGAGCTACTTAGATATCGTAAAGGTAAAACCCAATTATTTGACAAGATGTGGGATAGAATCGGTGAGATCCCTGTTAAGGGAACTATTGTAGTAATACTTGCAGCATTAGTTGTTACTGTTCTAGGAGTAGCAATGTTTTCCGAAACAATGGGTCAACAAATCGCTGCTGGTCGCGATGAAGTCCCTCCAAATATGGCATCATACGAAGCTTTAGTAGAATACAGCACAGTTTTTGAAGGTGGGCAAACAAATATGTTCATTATTAATGCGGAAGAAAGAGGATCGGTCAATGGAACGGCTCCAATCAGAGATTTACCAATTTTGGATTCAATAGAAAGTTTACAAATTCAAGTAGATAATGTCCCTGAAACAGATACAATTAGTCTTGTAAATATTCTAAAGGCCATACATGTAGATGTCAATATTTCTGGCTTAGAGATTTATGATCAAAGTCTTTGGGAAATTTTACATGACGAGTGTTGGGATAAATCAACAGATCCATTTAGCCCTCAATGCTGGGCTTACACCGTTTCTAGTAAGGAGGATATGGTAAATATTGCTTTTGACACATTGTCTCCCGAAATTAGGTCCATGCTAATGAATGAAGACACTGGCTTTGGAGAAACAAAAACCTTAGTTTATGCTAATCAGCCGTACATTAATCTCTATAATGCAACTATTTATCGAAATGCTATAGATGATATTTTGGAGGGTGAAGAAGAATGTTCCGGAGCTCTTAGATGCACCGCAATAAATATTGATGACACCTATAATTCATTATTAACGGGAGGATTACCAGTTTCTATAGATATTAACGATGGAGTACATAAGGCACAGAGTCTAACTACAATATGGACCATGTTCATTCTTTTGATTGCTATGGCATTTTTGTTTAGGTCACCTAGATTGGCAATATTTACAATGGCTGCTGTTGGTGCAGTGGTTCTTTGGCAACCCTTACTTATGAGATTCGGCGGAGTTGGAGTTAACGTTTTTACCGCTATGATAGGGACTATCGTTTTCGGTATAGGTGTTGATGATTCTATTCATATTGTAGATCGCATCAAAGATGAAGGTGAAACTCCAGCAGGAATTGTCAAGTCTGTTTCAAAAACAGGACAGACAATATTCGAAACTACTGCCACTACCTGTGCAGGATTATCTGCAGGATTATTTGTTTCAATACCTGGATTGCAAAATTTCTTTGTTTTAATGATGGTTCTATTGGTATTGGCTTTATTGACAAGTTCAATACTTCTACCTTCTATTATTGTTCTTCAAAAAGAGTTTACATCTAGGATATTAGGTAAAGGTCCTTGGTTAGATTTCGAAGAAAGTGGTTCACTAGAAAAAAGTTCAGTTATGGATGCAGTAATTGATTCTAATGTGTAGTCAGACTTATTACATTTTTAAATTATAAGTATATTTTTCTACTGTAAGCCTTTGCATAATCTATGAGGAGAAGATTTAGTGGACTGATGTTGTCTCTTATTATAGTCTCAATGACTCTTAGTGGATGTATGTCTTCTGAAGATTATAATTCAGAAAATGATGCAACTTTGGAAGATGAACCTCCTTACACTGAAGACGGTATATTCACTTGTATTGAGCACGATAATCTCTCGAGATGTTGGCAAACTCATGTACCTGAAAATCTCGATATTAACGAGACAGTTCCACTCATTATTGACATGCATGGATACGCCTCTGACTCGACATTCCATAGAGCACTTTCTTCTTTCAATGATATTGCCGATGAAGAAGGGGCAATTGTAATTTATCCAGATGGAGTATTGGGATTAAACCAAGAGTGGGATATGGAGGAAAATCAAGCCTGGAACTCTGGTTGGTGTTGTGCACACTCAGCGCGTGAAGATATTGATGATGTTGGTTTCATCGAAAGAATAGTCAATATCTCACTAGAGATGTATAATATTGACCCCACTCGAATTTATGCATCTGGATGGTCAAATGGATGTGCAATGGCTCAAAGACTAGCTATTGAATCAAGTGATATTTTTGCTGCTGTAGGATGCATGGCGTTCTACCTCATCACTGATCCCGTAGAGAACTACAGCCCTATACCAATTATGGAAGTTCATGGCTTTCTCGATCAAGTAGTTCTCTACTCGTCTACTGCACTTAGTGTGCCTTTCAATGAAGAGATGTGGACAAATCCTGAGGCCTATGATACAGGTGCGATAGAGAATATGTATGAGTGGGCCGATCATAACGGATGCTCTGGTTCACCAGAGACTTTCGAGATTAATGCTTTGTATTCTATTCAGGGTTTCGATGATTGCGAAAATGGGTCATCGGTCAGATTGATGACAATTTATGCAGCACAACATAATCCATATGAAAAGGATGTAGACGATGGAACTATTATTGGTGGTGTATTTGCTGGAACGCAGGGACTTGTTCAATCTAGCCACATAGTTTGGGAGTTCCTCAATCAGTATTCTAAGTCATCCTAATGAAAAAATAATTAATATTTATTTTTGTTTTTCAGCAACAATAATTTCAGACGGTTTAGGCCGATTCGCATTGAAAGAATTAATTTTTTTGTCGCTTGGATAACCTAAACAAATTCCACAAAGTAATGAGTAATTTTTACTTATTTCAAATTCTTTGCGCACTGCATCTTCCCAAACCGCAACAGCACCTTGTGGGCATGTCCCTAATCCTTTAGAATGTGCTGAAAGAATTAAATTTTGCATAAAGAGCCCTGCATCGGAGGCCGAATATTTCCCTAAGGATTTGTGTGTGAATAGAAATAATTCCACAGGCGCTCCAAAAAAATCATAGTTCCTAGCCCAAGCTTTATCTCGAGTTTCTTTATCTTCTCTATCAATATCGTTGTAAGATAAAAAGTCCTTTCCTTGATTCTTAGACCTTTGGATTAAATCTTTATGGTATGGTCTTGTAATTATCCAATTACTTGTAGGTAGCCCTTTTCTTTTCAATACAGCCTTTATCTTTCCAAAGATACTCCCTCTTGCCCCTTTAATCGCTTCCCATCTTGTAAGGAACTCTTTTGATAGTCTATCACGTACATCTCCCTTAGCTACAGCCACAAGAATTGGTCTAGTATTACTCCAACTGGGTGATGTTAGCCCATCAGCAATTATTTCGTCAATAATTTCGTCAGGAACTGGAATTGAAAGGAAATCTCGTGTTGAGCGGCGTGATGACACAAAAGAGTGAAAATCTTCAGAGTCAAAATCCATACTATCAACCAATTACTAATTATCCGTGAACATTGATACAAATAAATTACTGTATTGAAGAATCAATCTTATTCTTTGTTTATTTAGTGTGAGGGTGCAGGGAGTAAGCCCCTTTCTGTTCACCTTTCGGCTGGTCACATTCAACTTAGCATCCTACCTGTCCCTGTTGATGCCATACAGGACTGCTTGGACTTGCTCCAGCGGGGTTGCTCGTTCCATCTACATTCAGACAATCTCTTCCTTTCGGATTCACTGTACACGTCTGATATAGTTCGTTTCTATTACAGAGCCGACCTTCCCAGATCTCCGACGTTAATCGGACCGCTTGCATCTTGGAGAGGGGACTTTCCTCAGTGTCGTACACTGTCAGTGACCCTCCTGCTCCCTCATGACACCGAAGAGCACTCTTCGCATGAACTTCTCGGTCACAGAATTTCATGTAATATGACAATATACATTGGAAACCATCATGGTAGTAGTGCCTGTCCAGACATTATGGGAGACGTTGAGAGGCTGAAAGAAGAAGCCGGTATTGCTGCCTGTAATTTCATCAAAGATGGTATGAAAATAGGTCTTGGAACAGGTTCAACCGTTCGACATACTGTCATTGAGATTGGAAGAAGAATATCTGAAGATGGACTTAATGTAGTAGGCGTTCCAACCAGTGAAGAAACACGAAAATTAGCACTGGAAGTGGGAATTCCACTAGTAACCTTGTCAGAGTCCGGTGAGCTTGATTTAGTAATTGATGGAGCTGATGAATTTGATGCTAATTTTTCTTTGATTAAAGGCGGCGGAGGTGCGTTAACAAGAGAAAAAATAGTTGCTCAGTCATCCAAATCAATGATAGTAGTAGCAGATGATAGAAAACAAGTAGAGACTCTCGGCGATTTCGGTTTACCCGTAGAAGTTCTTCCATTCGAATGGGAGCGAACGAGAGATCGTATCTCGTCTATTTGTCCAGGTGAAGTCACATTAAGAGGGGGTACAGAACCTTTCGTAACAGATAATGATGGATATATTCTTGATTGTAGTTTCGGTCCATCTATTTCGAATCCAAAGTCCTTAGAAAAGAAAATTCTGAGTATTGCAGGTGTTGTAGAAGTAGGACTCTTTGTAGATATTTGTGATGTTGTTATATTGGCTTCGAATGGTGGTGTGTCGACCTTGATTAATGATTCAGGGCGTCTAAATTAACTATCACTTGAGCCGTTGTAATTATACATAAGTTCTAGGTCGCAAGGCTGGGTCTGTAGCTTAGTCAGGTAGAGCGTCCGGCTCTTAACCGGAAGGCCGCGGGTTCGAACCCCGTCAGACCCGCCAACTATTAGCAAGGCGGAAGCAATGTATTTGCTTACCCGTTGTAATTATAGAGGGGTGCTTTGTCGCGAGGCTGGGTCTGTAGCTTAGTCAGGTAGAGCACCGGGCTTTTAACCCGGGGGTCGCGGGTTCGAACCCCGTCAGACCCGCCATGCTCATCACCAATTTTTGGTGATGAGTTTGGCTTAATCTCCGGGTTCAATACTAATTATCTGATGCTGACTTTGATATGTCAGTGCTTACACGCTCAATCACGGTGGTTGACTCAAATGAGTAAAGACATATGGATTAGCGATATTCTTGCTGGCAAATATGATGGTTCCGAAGTCGAACTCAAAGGTTGGATTTATCGTTCACGAGGTTCGAATAAAATCAGATTTATTGTCGTAAGAGATTCTACTGGAAACATTCAATGTGTGGCTAAAAGAGATGTTTTAGGAGATGTTTTTTTTGATGAGTTGAAAAGTTCGTTGATAGAGTCAAGTGTCATTTTGAAAGGTATAGTCCAGCCAACCGATAGAGAACATGGTCATGAATTACAAGTTTCTAGTGGCGAAGTAGTCGGTTCAGTAAACCCCGAAAGACCATTTCCAATTACTGAATCAGCAATGGCAGAGGCAGATGGTGGTGAAACAGAGTTCCTTCTTGATAACAGGCATTTGTATCTTAGAACAAGTAGAATGACAACAATGCTAAAAATCCGCTCATCAGTATTTGGAGCCGTCCATTCATACTTCAGAGATCTTGATTTTATTGAATACCAAGCTCCTAATTTTGTTGCTGGAGCAGTGGAGGGAGGAAGTACACTTTTCGAAGTCCCTTATTTTGGACGTAAAGCGTATCTAACTCAATCATGGCAACTTTATGCTGAAGCAGCTATGCCTGCACTTGAAAGATTGTATACTATTGCTCCATCATTTCGAGCAGAAAAATCAAGAACTCGTAGACATTTAACAGAGTTTTGGCATGCCGAAATGGAAATAGCTTGGGCTTCAAATAATGAAGTTATGAAACATGGTGAGGGGCTAGTTCGACATATTGCTAGTACATTGTTAGAAGAGAGGTCAGATGAATTATCTAGCTTAGGAAGAGATTTGAATTTGATTTCCCAATATGCAGATAATCCATATCCGATTATTCGTTATGACGAAGCGATTGAAACTTTACAAGGAAAGGGTGTGGATGTTGAATGGGGGCAGGATTTAGACTATTCTAAAGAAAAGATTTTGACTGCTGATTTCGAAGTCCCTCACTTTTTGACACATTATCCTAGGATTGCTAAACCATTCTACCATAGGCCTGATCCTGAAGATCCTAAATATGTCCTTTGCCATGATTTACTTGCACCAGAAGGGTATGGGGAAATAATTGGCGGAGGTGAGAGAACATGGTCTGAAGCTGAAATCTTAGAGCGTATAGATGAGGAAGGGACTCCTAGAGATCCATACGAGTTCTATATCGACACCCGTAGATACGGAGGAGTCCCGCATGGAGGTTTTGGAATGGGTGTAGATAGGGTATGTACATGGTTGTCTGGTGCTGAACATATTAGAGAAGTGATTCCTTTTCCTAGAGATAGCCGTAGAGTAACACCCTGATGATTACTAGTAAAGTACCTAATTAGCATGAACCGCTAATCGAATGCCATATACGAGAAACAATACTCGACGGTCTATGGGCAGCGACTGGCAGAGTATAGATTTGGCTAATCCAACCGAAGAACATGCAATGCTTAGGGAAATGATACGAGGTTTTGTTTCAGAAGAAGTTGAACCACAGGCATTAGAATATGATAAATTTGAGAAGTTTAATCAAGAACTCTTTAGAAAATTAGGGGATTATGGATTACTTGGAATTAGTGTACCTGAAGATTATGGGGGTTCAGGTATGGATGCAACAGCAGTTGCAATTGTGAATGAAGAGTTATCATACTCCGATCCGGGTTTTTGTCTAGCTTATCTAGCCCACGCTCAATTAATGGTGAATAATTTAGCACATAATGGAAGTGAAGAACAAAAAAGCCGTATTTTACCAAAAGTTTGCAGTGGTGAATGGATAGGTTGTATGGCAATGAGTGAGCCAGGATATGGTACTGACGTATTGGGGATGCAGACATCTGCTAAACTCAATTCAGATGGTAACTGGGTAATTAATGGCAGAAAAATGTGGATAACCAATGGTTCAATTGACGATGAAAGTACTCCTGCGGACATTTGTTGGCTTTATGCTAGAACTGGCACTGATTCTAAAGGGCGTGCTCAGATAACTACATTCCTCGTCGAGAAAGGAATGCCAGGTTTTTCTGTCGGACAGAAAATCTATGATAAAACTGGAATGCGTGCATCAAATACTGCAGAATTAGTATTTGATAATTGTATTGTCCCTCCCGCAAATGTTGTGGGCGGTCCCGGTGAATCTATGATTCATATGATGAGAAATTTGGAAATAGAAAGAATTGGCCTTGCTGCCATGGCTCTTGGAATAGCCCGTAGAAGTTTAGATGCAATGAATAAATACGCATCGGAAAGAGAAGCGTTTGGTAATGAAATAAGAGATTTTGGGCAAATTCAAAGACATATTGGAGAATCATGGGCAGAATACAGAGCAATGCGATCATATGTTTATGATACTGCTAGAAATACAGATTTATCGAAGTCTGGAAATAGGTTGGATACCGATGGAGTCAAACTTTATGCTACAACAGCAGCAAAAAATATTGCAGATAGAGCAATCCAAGTAATGGGCGGGTATGGTTACGTTGGAGAATATGTCGTTGAAAGACTTTGGAGAGATTCAAAACTATTGGAAATTGGAGGAGGAACTCTAGAAAGCCATCAAAAGAATATTACTAGGGACCTTGCTAAAATGCCTGAAAAAATCAATGAATGAACTATTTTTGGTAGTCCCGCCCGGATTCGAACCAGGGTCGCCGGGACCAAAACCCGACATGATGGACCACTACACTACGGGACTAGTGGGCACTTCGAAGCGCTCTTACTCTTTGATTATGACGGGACACGTGGCCGGTAAATACAAGTCAACTGTAACTACGCAAAGGATATGCATCAACGTCGTGCCGTGGTTTTGGCAGTGTTAATGTTAACCTCTTCAATAGTATTATTACTGAATAATGAAGATAATGACGCTTTTTCAGAAATAAACGACAATTTGTATACACCATTAGATGCTATTCCACCTTCATTTCCATCTCCTGGGAATCCTTGGATTGAGGATTCTCTTAATCAAAGAGTTGAATCTGGTGTAGAAAAGATCCGTGTCACAGTAATAACTTGGTCTTTAGCGGAATTGAATTTTTGGCAACTAAATAATAATGCATTGGATAAACAAGCGGGTGCTAAGAATGGAGAAATTTTTGAGGTTTACGACCCTACTTCAGGAGAAATCGACCATAGGACATTTTGGATGGCTGCAGATATTTTTCATAAATTACCAAGTGTACCAGGGGTAATTTCAATATTAGATGCACAAAATAATCCTCAACCATATGATACAATTCCTTTTGATAATCCGGATTTTAATCCCGAATCAGTAAGGTCTGGAGAAATTCATGGAGCAAATGATGCTTGGGAGAGAGGATATACCGGCGAAGGTATCGTAGTTGCAGTTGCAGATACTGGAGTTGATTTCGCCCATCCTGACTTGAATGGAACGCAAGCAAGAGTTGATGACTCTCGTTCAGATTGGTCTGGCTGGCCAATGATGTTCGATCATAACAGTATGTATTCTTATTTGGTTAATGGAAATGCTTACCCTCAGTCAAGTACATGGTATGCAGATACATCAAACTTAGATTATGATAATAATTCTGATGGTGTATTGGATTTATCCGGGTACAATATTTCTGGAATCCCTAATTCACTGTCGGGGGTCTATCATTTAGGAGAACATCCAGATTCAACATTGCGTTCAAAAGTAGGTTCTGATGTACCAATTCTAGTAGTAGATGAAAATGTTTCTGGAGTATACGAGACGGTTTACGTGGACATGGATGTAGACGGGAATTTCACCGGAGAGAAGGCGATAAAACCAGGCTCTGAAACAACTGGTTTGGATACCAACGGGGATGGTCTTTGGGATATTTCTGGAGGATTAGTATACTGGGTATCTGATGGAATTAATGGAGTTCCATATGGTCAAACGTACTCAATAAGACATGGTTATCAAAATAGAATAGCAGGTGCAGGGAATCTGACATTATTTATGTTAGATTCCGGAAATCATGGGACACTGTGTGCTAGTGCGATTTCTGCTCAAGGAGTGATTGATGATGGAAGAGTAATGGGGATGGCCCCGAATGCTACTATTGCTTCAATTGGAAATCATTATTCAGGTGGCCATTCACTAGATGCTTGGCGATGGATAGCTGAGGGTAATGATGGGAAATCTGACACAAAGTATGATCAGGCTGATATCGGTTCTTTTTCATTCGGTTATTCCAGTATTGATGAATCTGGAGCAGATGGATATTCTCTATATCTTGATTGGTTAACTAGAGTATACAATGATAATGCTTCATATTCAGTCGCCATAGGTAATGGTGGACATGGTTTTGGTACCACGAAAGTACCGGGGGCAGCTCATGGTGTATTTTCAGTAGGTGCTTTTAGTTCGCGTTCGAGTGATTCATGGGGACAAAATGCGCCTTGGTCAAATAGAGGGCCTAATGTTGTAGGGAGGATGGATCCAGATATTGTTTCAGTTGGATGGAGTGCAACAGGTGATCAACCTCTAAATCGGAGGAATGATGCTAATTCTGCTTGGTCAACTTGGGGAGGTACTAGTCTAGCAACTCCAATTGCTGCAGGATTGTTAGCAGTAGTTGCTGAGGCTTGGCAAGATACACAAGGAGAATATCCCGATTCCCAGACACTTCGAGACTTCGTCTTATCCACTTCTGATGATAGAGGTTATGAACCATTTATTCAAGGTGGTGGATGGTTCAATGCTTCACGAGCAGTCTCAACATTAGAAGGTGATAATGGCAGTTGGTGGATGAGTCCAGCACAATGGAATAGTGGTACATTCCAAGGAAAACATAGAGATGCTAACATCAACTACATGTTCCCTGGTGAATCACAAGTAGTCGATTTGGATTTCAAGAATCACGCTGAGAGAGATGTTTTACTCCGATTCACACCAACTTTATTCGAGCCACTTGCCCATGAAGTAATTGTATGGAATAGTACTGGTAATGGCAGTTCTAATGGTGAAAATGATACTTGGGATGGTCATCAGGGAGATAGACCTGATTTGTTAATCCCTTTGCATATTCCAGACACAGTCTATGCTCTCCCTGAAGATACTCGGCAACTTCGTGCTAGAGCAACAATTGAATACTCTGCATTCGACGAGAATATGGATAGAAGTACTGAAGAAAGAGTATTTTTACAGATTTACAGATGGTCAGATGATGATGGAGATGGAATTTATGTCGAGGATTTCGATAATGATTCAATGGTTGATTCTAATGATTGGACCGAATCTAGTGAATTAGAAGAGGTGACATATTGGTGGTCTAATGGCCCTAATGCAGAGGTAAGAGTAGGTAATCCATTTGAAGACGCTAGAGATGGTATTTTCCTTGGAGTTTGGAATCATAATGGAGATTTATCTGATGAGCCTGTAAGGATTGAAATTGATTGGACTGCATTCGGAAGCGTAGATGATCAGTGGATTACAATTCCTCCGACAATGGTTGTACATGCAGATGGAAATGATACTATTCAAATGAATATTGAAGTTCCATTAGATGCTGAATCTGGTCTCCACCAACATGGTGTTTTTATTGAGTCATTTGACTACCAAAATGGAACCGCCTCAATCACATCTCATAGGAATTGGACTCTTCCAGTTGTAACTAATGTTCCATGGTCAGGACCTTTTGAAATCAAACCTAAACCACTTGATGGAAATATGTCAAATCAGACTCTTTACGATGAAGAATGGATTAGTGGTGCTACAAGATGGAATTGGCGTGCTGAAAGCGGAGATTGGAGATTCTTGACAGTAGATTGGCCGGAGGAATGGGATACAGGCGGTACAGTAATTTTAGATGTTGACTGGGATGATAATCCATATACTGATGTTGATATTTTATGGCTTGATGAGACACCACATGGCTATTCAGAGGATGACCCGGATGCTTATGGTGACTCAACATTCAGTATTTCTTCCAGATCTGTTAACAATCATGTTGGAAGTGGAAAGCATAATTGGGGAACTTACACAGGTACTTCTAGAGAGGTATTCACCGTACCTGCATTGGCAGGGGCTCATCAAATGGTCCTACATACTGCCTTACATGGCGTTTCTACAAATGATAATGCTTTGAATATCTCAGTTGGTTACGTAGCGGCGGAAGCAGATGGTTTCTCACAAACAGTAACTGATTGGTCAGATGGTGACGGAGTTGATGCAGTTCATGTGGTTTCTACCGTACCTATGGATATCGAGTCAGTTTCATCATATGGATGGACACAACCTATTTATTTCGATAATGAGACTGCGTATCAAGATGTTTCAAGTGATAAGATGACTTCATCATGGTGGCATAATTTCACCCTTGAAGATATTACTGAATTGAGTATTTCCATGGATGCTTATGAATCAGCTGATTTGGACCTTTTCTTATTCTTCGACGATAATGAAGACGGTCAATTCACATCTAACGAAGAGGTTTCTCGATCGTGGTCAGGAACATCTTCCGAAAATATAGAATTGAGTGATGTAGAAAATGGCCTCTATGCAGTAGCAGTACATGGGTATTCCGTGCCTGGTGATGTTCAGTTTTGGATAGATATTAGCATGGTTGGAGGAGATAAATTAAATATCACTGATCAGATTGAATTATTGAACTCTGAAATAGATTCCATTTGGTCAAATGGTTCGGAAACTTTAGCAGGAAATGTACCCACCAGTGCGCATCAAATAAATTTAGCTTTCGAACGTCCAGATGCTGCAGGAATTTGGCAAGGAGAAGTAGAAATAATTCTAGTAGGAGGGATCAAATTAAGCCTTCCATACACCTATAATTTAATTGAAATTGAACCCTATATTGAGTTTTCAACACCTGAGAATCTCACACAGACTAATGAATTATTGCCTATAGAAATTCATGCTCTTGATACAGGAATAGGTTTTTCTCTGGATGACGTTAATTGGTATGGAATTAATAATCAGACGATTATTCCATCTGCCAATTCAGTAGAAGCAATTGATACACTATTTAACTATCATAATTTAACAGAAATATGGAACTCTGGAAACCACTTCGCAATGCCAGAAAATATTTCATTCAGAGAAATTTGGATTAACTCAACAATTCCTGAATCAGAGCAGTGGCACGATTATGGCGTCAATGTCACTGATAGATCTGGCTTATTTAATCAGTCATGGCTTTCTGTGAATTATGATGTCACATCTCCTCCATTGTTTATTTTTGGCATCCCAGAAATTACTAAAGAACCATATATAAATCTAGTGATACAGACGGAACCTGGTTCTAGTGTCTATCAAGACGGTTATCCAGTTTCTGGTTTTGACGAATATGGTTTCGTAAACTGGACTGTAGGTCTGATACCAAGTGAAATTGGTATTGAATATGATATCGAGGGATCTTCAAATGACTATTACTTAGTCCCTGAAGAAAATTATTTTTCAATTACTTCTGTTGATGCGGCAGGAAATAGTGTATCAAGTAGCCATATGGTAATTTTTGACAATGAAATTCCAGAGTTAGATTCATTGTATATTGACGACCAAAATGGATTCAGGTATACCACTACCGACTTTTACAGCGTACTTAACATTACAAGTTCTACTTTTGGATTAAATATGTCTGTGGATGTAAAAGAATGGTGTCTAAATATTACCAAGAAATCTTCAATGATTGACGAAGGAATAGAAGTTTGTACTTCAAATGATGTAATGCCCGGAATTTTAGTAACCAATCTTTCAGGCTTGGAAAGTACAAGAAATATTCCGGTTCAAGTAGATTTGAATAATATTTCAGATGGAGATTATTTGATTAATATTAATTTAATTGACTGGGCAGGAAATTCTGCTTCAGAAGAATTTAATTTACATCTTGATCGTAATATTCCAATTGTTGAGTGGATGTTATCTCCTTCCAACAACGGTGAATTATTTGATCACCGTCAAGTGATGAATTGGGTTTCAAATGAATTATCTCATGTTTATTTCACTCATAACGGCGTTCAGATTGAAGAATGGCAAGGATTCGGAAGCGAATCTAATTTTACTTTGAATACTAAAGGACAACATGAATTTTGTATAATAGCCTATGACTCTACAGAAGGCCAATATAATGAGAATATTCTATACGATTGTCAAATCTATAACCTTAACGAATCGATATATGATACAAATGTAGTCGCTCCTTGGAATGGTGGAATTACGACTGAAAATATGGTTTCAACTGTTATTTACAGGGGACCAGACCAAGAAATTTGGTGGCAGAATGATGCAGAAGAGGAGAGGTTCCTAATTACTCCCGGTGCACTGGTAGTAGAATTAGACTTCATTTTAAAAGAGGGAATTAATGAATATTCGATTGAGATTGAATCATTGGATCAGATAAATGAATATCAACTTTCCATAACTCGTGATACCATAGCTCCTCTTCTTTCATTCGAACAGATTAGTGTGCGAAACTCTACTTTGAATCAGATCAAGCATATTGAAGGAAATTGCGAACCTGGCGCTTATGTGATGATTTGGAGCGTGATTGAATCATATGAATTTATTTGTGATTCATCAGGTTTAATCGATATTAAGATTTCAGTACAAGATATAGTTGGAAAACATATCATTCAGGGTACAACCACAGATTCAGTAAACAATAGAAACTCCTTTTCAGTAGAAGTAATTAACCAGAATTGGATTGATTGGGCAATTGATGATGCACAAGACCAAGGGCCAATGCTTTGGTATTTCTTAGCCGTTTTATTCAGCGTATTAATTCTTATCAGTCTTACAGTATTTGCACGTAAATCATTAAGAAAAAAGAAAGTTAATGATAAAAATTTAATCTCTCTTGAGGAGTCATTTGAAGAAATCAATGAATTATTGAATTCTCCCTTGTATTCCGATTCTACAATAGATTGGGGGGTTGTCAATAGCGATTTACCTGAAGCAGAAGAGCTGAAGTCTTGGAAAGAAACTACTCGAAGTATCCATTCGATAAATCATGGTGATGATGAAGATACAATTGACCTTGATTAAGCATAAGCCTCATTGCTCTATGTTGCTTCGTAGATACATGGCTATAGAACACATTGCAATTATCGGTGCTGGACAAATGGGTAATGGAATAGCCCAAGTTTCAGCATGTGCTGGATACAAGGTAACCATGATTGATATCAAAGAAGAGTTTGTTGCGAAAGGTATGTCGACAATTAAAAAATCTCTAAATAAATTAGTTTCTAAAGGCAGAATGTCTGAAAAAGACGCTGAATTAGCAATTTCTAGAATTAGCACTTCCACTGAAAACTCATCAGCATCAGATGCAGATTTAGTTGTAGAGGCAATACCTGAGGTTTTGTCTTACAAAACTGCTCTCTTTGAACAATTAGATGATTTATGTAAACCAGAAACTATACTTGCTACAAACACTTCAAGCATAAGTATTGATTCTATTGCTGCTTCGACAAGTAGGCCGGATAAAGTAATTGGAATGCATTTCATGAATCCAGTTCCTATCATGAAATTAGTCGAGATAATTAACGGCAGTAAAACCTCTGATGAAGTCAATGAAGATGTAGTCAACGCTGCAGAGAAAATGGGTAAAACTGCATTATCTTGTAATGATTCACCGGGTTTTGTTTCAAATAGAATCCTTTGTCCAATGATTAATGAAGCAATTATTACATTAGAAGAGGGAGTTGCTGAGCCAGAAGCAATCGATGGCATAATGAAACTAGGAATGAACCATCCAATAGGGCCTCTGGCTCTTTCTGATTTGATCGGAAATGATACAGTGTTGCATATTATGAATGTCCTTCATGAAGGTTTTGGAGACGACAAATATGCTCCCTCAAAATTATTAGTGAAAATGGTCGAAGAAGGCAAATTAGGTAGAAAATCTGGCGAAGGGTTCTACAAATATTGATTTTTACGTTTTGAGAGACTTCAAAACATCGTATCCCTTCCGTCGAACATGGATAACCAAAAGAGAATCTCAATTTTAGTCTCAATATTGATTCTAAGTATGCTCGCAATGCCTGTATTAGGTAATGATGCGGGCACCGGAGGAGATGCAGGAAATACTACGTCCACTGCAACACCATTACCTGCTACAAATGGCACATATTATGGTAATCTAACTTCATCAAGTGACACCTCTGATTATTATTTGATAAATATGTCTTCGAATACTGGAATAGCAGTCGAGATAACTTATCCTTCTTCTGCAGACTTCGATCTCGCTCTGTTGAATAGTGGTGGGGGTTATATCGACCTTAGTACTAATTCTGGAACTACAGATGATGTTACATCAAATGGAACTTCTGTCGGTGGAAATAGCGTATATATTTGGGTAGATCATTATTCAGGTACTGCACAATATACTATGCAGATATGGATTTTCTCTACTGGTTCTTCTGGTGGAGGTGGTGGTGCCGGTAACGGTACAAATGGGCATGATGCAGGAACAGGTAGTGATGCGGGTAATTCACAAGCCAGTGCAATGTTAATTAATTCTACAAATGTTTCATTTTGGGGTGACGTAACATATTCAACAGATACTGATGATTACTACAAGGTCTCCATGCCAGTATATTTTGGTGTCAGTTCCTCATTAAGCTGGAATTCTACTGTAGATTTAGATCTAGAAGTGTATGATAGTTCTGGCACTTTGATAACCTACAGTTGGTTTGCTAATCCTGAGACAGTGTCAGTGAATAATTATGGAGGTAATGACTTATTTTTCAGAGTATTTGCATACGGTACTAATACAGGTACTCATGATTATTTCTTATCCTTCACATTCGATAACATGACCAATGCTCCAGTAAATAATCAAGATGATGCAGGGACCGGTGGTGATGCATCTAATGACTATCTGAATCCAACAATTCTGAATGTTACTTCTGTAGCAATGAATAATACATTCAGTGGTTGGGGGTCTCTTGATGACGATTTGAACGATAATTACCAAACAAATGTTCCAATGGGGCATGGAATAAGAGTTTCAGTTTGGTTTAATTCTAGTGAGAGTGACTTCCAAGTAATTTTAGCTGATGACCAGGCTAATACAATTGATTATTCCAGTGCAAATAATCCTGAATTAGTCACTTCCAATGGTTCAGGAACTTACCCTGGAATGATTGTAGAAGGAATGGATATTTTACTCCAAGTCAGAGCAACATCAGGAGGTGGTTATTATGGTATGTCTTGGTGGTTTTTCACTCTTGATACAGATGGTGATAGTTTCTATGACACTGTTGAAGTAGATTGTGGAAGTGACCCAGATGACAATTACAGTGTACCATTAGACACTGACTCAGATGGTATTTGTGATACATTAGATTCTGATGATGATGGTGATTATGTTGAAGATGTGAATGATACCTTCCCACTCGATGCTTCAGAATGGGAAGACACAGATAACGACAATATTGGAAATAATGCTGATTTGGATGATGATGGTGATGGTTTCTCAGATAATGATGAATTTGCATGTGGTTCCGATCCGCTAGATAGTTGGAATCAGCCATCTGATTTCGATTCTGATGGGATCTGTGATTTACAAGATTCTGATGACGATAATGATGGCTATGATGATGAAAATGATGCCTTTCCAATGGATGATTCTGAATGGGCAGATACTGATAATAATGGTGTGGGTGATAATTCAGATACAGATGATGATGGAGATGGATATAGCGATAATCTCGAATCTTCTTGTGATTCTGACCCATTGAATTCATTCGACGTCCCCTCTGATTTGGATATGGATGGTACTTGTGACTTGATGGACAATGATATCGATGGCGACAATTATCCGAATGATAATGATGCATTCCCAACAAATAGCCAAGAATGGTTAGATACAGATAATGATGGTTTTGGCAATAATATGGATATTGATGACGATGGTGACTCTGTATCTGATAACTATGATGCTTTCCCACTCGACTTTAACGAGTGGGCAGATAATGATAATGATGGCCTTGGAGATAATGGTGATTTAGACGACGATAATGATGGTTGGTCAGATTCAGATGAAACCTCTTGCTCTACCAATTCCTTGTCATCCCAGTCCATTCCAAGCGACTTTGATGAAGATATGGTGTGTGATATAGTCGATACAGATGATGATGGTGACGGAGTTCTTGATGAGAATGATGCCTTCCCAATGGATAATGCAGAATGGGAAGATACTGACTCAGACGGAATAGGAAATAATTTCGATGATGATGATGATGGTGACGAATGGTTTGATATCTATGAACCAAATTGTGGTACTGATCCATTGGATGGTACCTCTGTACCTGTTGACTTTGATGCCGATTGGGTATGTGACCTTGTTGATGACGACGATGATAATGATGGCGTTACAGATGTAGATGACCCATTCCCCAAAAATCCCGATGAATCTCTAGATACTGATTCGGACGGAATTGGAAATAATGCGGATAACGATGACGATAATGATGGCTGGACAGATAATACGGAATCATTATGTTTTACAAGCTCACTATCTAGTAATTCAGTACCTGAAGATACAGACGGAGACAAAACTTGTGATGTAAATGACCCTGATATCGACGGAGATAATATAGTAAATGAGTTAGATGTATTCCCATTAGATGGCAGTGAATGGGCAGATAGGAATAATGATGGTAAGGGCGACAATGCCTATCCGCTTTCTATAACTGACAAAATGTCTCTCAACCCGATACCCACTTTCCTAATTTTATTGACTATTATGGCATTAATAGGAGGGGCTATATTGGTTTACACTAACCAACAAAAATCTACTAAAAGTAATCTCCATAAAGGAACAGATATGACTTCATATTTGGCGACTGAGGTATATTTTGATGAAAACTTAGATTCTGAAGAGATTATAAATGAAATTTCTGAACAATCAGAACCTGTATCCTTAGAATCTGAAATTTCTACAGAAAAAGAAATGGAAACAGAGGCTGTAGTAACCAACATTCCTCCTCCGCCACCAAGTTTTGCTCCTGAAATGGATTCGGTCCCGCCTCCACCGCCTGGATTTGGGCCTCCTACAACGCCAAAATCTAATGAAATAGTTTCCAGTTGGGAGAGTTTACCTCCCGGCGGAGAATATACTAAAACAGATCCTTTGAGGTATACTGGTTTAGGTATAGGGACTTGGGAAGAAAGAGATGACGAGTCTTGGGAAAAAATATCTGAATAGAGAATTAATTCAGACTTAATTCTACAATATTCTTTGTATATCAAATCATTAGAAGAAGTCAACAGTGTTATTTTTCACCTAAACAGGAAATAGAATGCATTTTTTCATAGTTAAATTAGTGTTTATAGTCTCTATACATCCTTTTAGCAAATATCAAGTGTATAGGTGATTTCATGAGCATCTAACGGTACTGTTATATCCTTTTCATCGTGTGATGCACGATAGTGATACCCATGCAAAGCAACACCCTCCGCTCTGTTACACTTGCCTTATTGATGATTGCCTCAGTTATGGTGCCCCTTGCGGACATCAGTTCTGAACCCCCTGAAATGATGGAAGAAAGAGTAGCTCTAGAAGCTCCTCCTGTTCCTTGTTTAGGTAATGATGCATGCCGCGGAACAGATGCGGGAAACACCTATGCTACGTCTATTAACATTACCAGTGATTTTGACTGGACTGGTGTGAATGAGACGAATACTTACTGGGGTTCAATGACTGCTACTGGTTATTCATCAACCAGCGACAACAATAACGACATGTTCCTTATTGATGCTCCTGCTGGATATGGTGTAATGGCTACAATCTCGTGGAATGGGACTGGTGCTGGAACATACGATACATATGGGTACAGATTGGCTATGGGTGGTTCTAGTATGTTAGGATACGGTACAGGAGCTTATTCATATGGATATGCATGGGCTTATGCGTATTATTCAACAGCGTATGAAATGATGATGAGTACATCCGGTGAGAGTTCAGGTGCGAACTATGTATACAGTGCATCTCCAACTTATGCTCATGCTAATCCTTTCCCTTCTGATCTACAAGGAGAACCTATGATGGTATTAGCTAACTGCTATTACTGCTATTATTATGCAAATAATCTAGAATACCAACTTGAAATAACTGTATTCCCTGCTGACGGAGGACTTCCAGGAGATGCAACACAAGATATTACTGAGGTTATATTAGATATGCCGGATGAGCCTTTCTCATGGAGTTATCAGACTGACACCTTCACACTAGACGGAACTACTAGTGTAAATGTTGACATAACAAGTTGCGATTCATGGTGCTCATCTGAGAGTACAATGGATATCACAAGACCTGATGGTACAGTTGATTCAACTGGCTACTGGTCTAGCGGATACACTGGTACTGTGGCAACTTACACAGATGCTGGAACTTACACAATTGAAAAAATGGACAGTTGGGGTGACGGAGGTTTCGGAGTCTCTGTAGGCTCAGTTCTTGGATCATTCACTGGAATACTAACTGGGGATGCGTTTAATTTGGTAGACAAAGGATCAGGAATGGTTGGTTCTACTGATTCAAGCGATGTTTGGGCATTAGTAATTCCTGAGGGTTACCAATCCAACGTTACATTAGAGTGGGATCAAAGTGCAGATCTTGATTTGTATGTTTTCTCAAACTCTGATGAAACTGGAATGCTTGCTTACTCTTGGAGTTCAACACCTGGTGAGTTTATTGACCTAGGTGGTGCAGTAACTAACACAACCGTTTATGTGAAAGTCGATTACTATTCTTGGGGTTCCTCATCTAGTTGGGCAGGTTATCTGTTAACAGTCCAGCTAACTCCATCTGTGGCTCCACCTTGCTTTGAGCAAGACGATGCTGGTTCAGGAAATGATGCAGCGGATGATGATACATCAGATCCAGATGCTAGCCCAATGGATTTGACTTCAATGGGTGCTGCAGGAACTATCCAAGGAATGCTTTGTGATGGATACGATGACGAAGATTGGTATGAGTTCACATTACCTGCTTACCACGGACTTTGGGCGAGATTAGATTGGTCTGAAGATGAGGGAACAGAACACCTTTGGTTCTACCAGTACTTGGATTTAGGATATGCTTCAACATTATCCACTTCGACAAGTAGTTACTTCAACCCACACGCTGTATCTTCCAATGAATCATACAGTTTCTCATCAAACTTAGCTTCAGAATCAACAGTATGGCTACGTGTTGTAGTATCTTCATTACCTGAGGATGTAGAACACAACTATACTATTGAGTGGTCCATCTACAATGCATCAATTGAACCTGCAGAAAGCGTTTACCAAGATGATGCTGGACTAGGTGTTGATGCTCATGACAGTTCTTACAGCGCAACAGGAGCATCTGTCATCCCATCAGTGAATAACACATTAACTGGCTACGGCCACGATAGTTGGGATATGTATGATATGTATGAGATTTATATCCCTCAGAACTACGCGTTAATGGTTGACTTATCTTTCCCTGAACAGAATGATCTTGAATTATTCCTCAGATATCAAGGTACATGGGGCCTGAGTACAGTTCAGAGCTCATATAATAACAATCCTGAGTCAGTTTCTGCCACATACCAATATGGTGGGCAGAGCCTATACATAATTGTTATGACTGATCGAGGAAGTGGAGAATATACTCTTGATATAACAATGATTACTCCTGCAAATGAGCCGGGTGCGAATCCAGACGACTGCGGAAGTGGCGTGGATGCTTCAGATAACTTATACACAAACCCAGGTGGTAACACTTGGCTAAATGGAAGTACACAGATTGATGCCAATGGCGATGCTGATGATGTTGGTGGAACATGTACTGGATGGATTTCCGATAATTGGGATGAGAGAGACTATTACAATGTATTAGTGCCAGCTGGTAAATATTTAGAATGGAATATTTCGTGGACTAGTTCTGCATCAGTATACACTTACATTTACAAGTGCCAAGTACAAACAGCTCCATGTGGTTTAGGTACACCATACAATCCAGCGTACTATGTTTCACAACCTTCTACATTTTCTGGAACTGATGTTACACAGTCACACATTTCTGGCCTTTGGGTAACAAGTGGAGGGTGGTTGACACTCGGAGTATACACATACAGTGCCGTTGATATCACTTACACAATGGACTTCAATTTCCTTGACTTATCCGGTTTAGTTGGAGGAGTACAGAATGATTCAGGATCAGGACTTGATGCAGGAGCAGGAGAGTCAGATGCAGTTCACGTCAACGATTACATTAACATGACTAATAATACACTATTCTTTGAGGGGTGGAATCATGGTGATGTTGATACAACAGATAGATACACATTTGACGTACCTGCTGAACATGGATATGAAGTACAGCTTCAACACGATGGAATTTCTTACTTCGCGTCTGGATTTAATACATGGTTACTTTTAGACATATATGGGTCACCTAGTTATCCATTGTCTGGAGTCCTTGGTCAACCAATTTATTCTTCATCTACGCCTTCTTGGAATAGTAGTAGTTCAAACGGATATTTCGGTGACGAGGTAAACATGATTGGAGTTAGAAACTGGGCCGGATGGCTGACTGGTGATGATGGCCAAGATTACAACATCACTATCACATTCTTTAGTTTAGATACAGATGGTGACGGATGGAGAGACGATATGGAAACCAACTGTGGTTCAGATCCATTTAATGCTACAGATTATCCTGGAGATATTGATGCTGACGGAATATGTGATGCATTAGACCAAGATACTGATGGTGATGGCGTCATAGACAGTGAAGATGCATTCCCAGAAGACCCGAATGAATCAGAAGACAACGATGGAGATGGAACTGGCAATAATGCTGATTTCGATAATGATAACGATATGTGGAATAACACAGATGAAATTGATTGTCTAACTGACCCGATGGATGCAACCTCTGTACCTGATGATAATGACGGAGACTGGATTTGCGATTTATTAGATTTGGATGACGACAATGACGGATACTTCGATGAAGTAGATGCGTTCCCATTTAATGCAACAGAATGGGCAGACAATGACGGAGATAGAATTGGAGATAATTCTGATTTGGACGATGACAATGATGGATACGAAGATTTGATTGAAGTGGATTGTGAATCCGACCCAATGGACTTGACCAGTATTCCAACTGATCTAGATTTAGACGGTACCTGTGATGCAATCGATAGCGATATGGATGGTGATGGATATGATAATGATGTAGATGCATTCCCTCTTGATCCTACTGAATGGGCTGATTTCGATGGTGATGGAGTTGGTGACAACGCTGACCTTGATGATGATAACGACTTAGTTCTAGACGTTGATGATGCATTCCCAATGGACCCATATGAAACAGTAGATACTGATGGAGACGGTGTTGGTGACAACGCTGACTTGAACGATGACGGAGATTCATGGACAGATGCTGAGGAATTAGCTTGTGGTAGTGATGGTCTTGATTCAACTTCAGTGCCTGATGATTTTGATGGTGACATGGTTTGTGACAAGGTAGACACTGATGACGACGGTGATGGTGTAGCAGACGAAAACGATGCTTTCCCTTACGATGCTAACGAAAATGCAGATCTTGATGGTGACGGAATTGGTGACTACAGTGATACAGATGACGACGGTGATGGTTGGGCTGATTCAGTTGAACCAAACTGTGGAACTGATCCAATGGATGCTTTCTCAGTCCCTGCTGACAACGATGGAGACAACGATTGTGATGCAACAGATGGTGACGACGACAACGATGGAACAATCGATGTTGACGATGCTTTCCCAATGGACCCAAGCGAACAAATCGACCTAGACGGTGACGGAGTTGGTGACAACAGTGACCAAGACGATGACGGCGATGGTTGGTTAGATGTTACAGAAGTAATCTGTGCTAACGCTGGCGGAATGGGAGATGCAAGAAATGCAAACGTTATGCCTATAGATAACGAAACAAGCCCTGGTGCTGATGGAATCTATGGTACTACTGACGATATGCCTGATGTAATAATTGGAGATGGCCTATGTAATGCAATCGACCCAGATGATGATGGCGATGGTTACCTAGACCCAGTAGATGAGAATAACATCCAACCTGGAGAAGATGCTTTCAAGTGGGATCCAACAGAACAATTCGACAACAACGGTGACGGATTAGGTGACAATGGTGACCCATTGACACTTCTGGATGACATGAAAGCAGAACCTGCACCATTCGCAGGAATTGCTGTTGGTATCTTACTCGTAGGATATGCAGTTACTAGATCACGTCGTGGACGCGATGATGATTTCAGTGAAGACGAAGACTTCACAGAAGAATTCATCGATGAAGACGACGAAGAATACGACGATATCGAAGCTTAGATTCGTAGTCGAATGAATACGTAAACCGGTTCGCTGGGACTTTCGAGTCCCGGCGTTCCGGCTTTTTTTTTTCAATTCCAAAAGCCTCTTCGGGAATAAAATTTCTATAATTCAGAGGTTATTGCATTTCTCTTTATATACTAAATTTGTTATTTTTATCAAAAAAGTACCTCAAAGGGGGGGTTATGAGAGTCTATATTTTCTGAAGAAAGATAATCTCTCTAGATTAGAAATATTATTCATTGTCAGCTAAAAAAAAATCTCTCTATTGAATCTCAGAGTTACTATGGCCGGATAGAATATATTTCTTCTATTTATGAGATAATTTTTCTTGTTTGGATTAGAAGATCTGATGTTTTCCATATTTTCTGAATTCGTTGTATAGAGTCAGAAAAAGAAACTGAAATAGCAATTTTAATTTACCTTCGCTTTTTGATAAAACATGTGAATTATCATCTTATTGATTATCAGCCGTTTTATTATGATTTAGGCTTGATTTCAAAGATTTTTTGCGAAACAAATTTTATTATCGGCCACATATTCGCTCTGTTACCCTAAAGGGTATGGACCGATATCTTCTAAACGGGATTAAGTCGTGGCAACCGTCATGGTTGCAGCCATGCCGCTACAAAATGACGCACGCCCTAGTGAGAAAACCGTTACTCTTCGAGATATTCGAAGAGTTGCGTTCGGCCTAACAGCCGCGATAATGATCGTAATGATCGCTGGAGCGATAAACGATGACAGCGGTAGCGCTACAACGCTGGAGGAGAAATCCGAGGCGAGATTCGCTATCGGTATTACCACCGTTGCAGGCGACAATGTGGTGACAAACAGTGAAGCTTCCGCCGGATTTACAGTATCGGGTACAACTGATCAGTTGAATACCTTGGTGACTTGTTCTTACGGAGGTGTTTCTGCAACCGACACCAGCGACGCATCCACTGGTGCTTTCTCCTGTGCTTACGACGATTCAGGCTCTAATGGATTTACAGACATGAGCGCTGTAAACGATGGCACCATCACTGTCACTGCAACCGTAGGTGCGGTCTCCTCTACTGTTTTCGTTACTCAGGATACCCTTCTCCCTACTCTAACGATTGATATGGCTTCTGATGGGGCTTCGGTTGGTGGTACAAACTATGCTACCATTGGTGAAACTATCACTCTAACAATCACCGTAAGCGAATCAGTTACTGGCCTATCCTGTACAATCCTCTCCGAAGCTGCAACTATGGGAGGATCCGGTCAGTCCTGGACTGCCGCACTTGAGATCTCTGGAAACGAAGCTGAGGGTGCTGCAACATTCTCCTGCGGGTCCCACGAAGATTCCAATGGTAACAGTGGAGCGACCGATACCACAGCAAATACAGGAGGAGTCGAGGTTGACTATTCCGTATCGGCTCCAGCAGAGACTACCGCCGTTACCACTCCAGACAACGATGCATCGCCTGATGTCGTGGTTACCGCTAGCGAAGACGGTACCTTCACAATGGGCGGTTCTTGCGGAACATCTACGAGTACCAGCCTAACTGAGAATGCCGCTACAACTCTAACACTCACCCAAACAGATGACACGACTGACTTAGCAGCAGGCACTTACTCAGACTGTACTCTAACATTTACCGACAATGCAGGAAACACAGCAAGTGCTCTTGCTTTAACAACATTCACGATTGATCTAACTGCACCAACATTGTCGAGTGTGACTATGACTTCAAACAACGGAAATGACAACTCATTGTCCATAGATGGCGACGTCATCACACTTTCATTTACTGCTAGCGAAACACTAGATGCAGACCCAACCTGTGTAATGCTGTTCAACGGGGTATCTGCGACTAATGCTGAAGCAATTGATAACACCAATGCTCCAATTTACACCTGTACTGTTACCACTGACGATAATGACGCAGATGGAGATGTAACTTTCACTCTAGACTTCACAGATGCCGCAGGCAATGCTGGAACTCAAGTAACCACACTATCCTCTGGCGCTACATCCGGAGTCGAACACGACGATACGGCACCTACTCTGTCTATCACCGTCGCCTCCTCCAATTCTGATACGGCACAAGCCAAGAGTGGAGACACAATTATACTGACTATTACTGCCTCAGAGGCTGTTACAGACCTAACATGTACTGTCGGCGGAGACGCTGCAACAATGGGTGGTTCCGGTACTTCCTGGACCGCAGAACACATTCTTGACGGTACAGAAAATCCAGGAGATCTCGAAGGCAACGCCGGATTTAGCTGCGATAATGCTGCAGATGCCGCAGGAAATACAATGGCTGCCGCAGATACCACTGCTGATACCGGCTCGGTAAATCTTGATTTTACAGCACCAACACTAACTACACTTGCGATTACATCCGACAACTCTGATAACACAGAGGCTACAACCGGAGATACAATCACTCTCGATATCGTATCAAGCGAGGAAATCAGTAGCCTTGCATGCACCATAGCAGGTCAGTCTGCAACCGTCGCCTCAGATGATCTAGACGGTACAGATTCTGACTGGTCCGCAACCTACACTATTCTTGGCACAGAAACCGAAGGCGACACTGCCATCAGTTGTACCGCCGGGGCAGACGCTGCTGGAAACGTAATGGACGAAGAAACAACTGCCACAGCAGGTGCCGTTAACATTGACTACACCGCTCCAACTCTAACAACACTCACTATAGTATCTGACAACTCCGACGACACAGGCTATGCTACAACAGACGACGACATCACCATTGACGTTGTAGCGTCAGAATCAATCTCCAACCTAGTTTGTACTATCGCTGGCGAGACTATTGACAACTTCGCTGACGAAGGGGCTGGTACTGATTGGGGAGGTACATACACCGTTGACGGAGCTGAGACAGAAGGCACCGCCGCCATTAGTTGCACAGCAGGTGAAGACGCAGCAGGAAACGTCATGGCAGAAGATACCACTACGTCTGATGGAAACGATGTAATCATCGATTATGCCAATCCTACTCTAGATGATATCGTTATTTCTTCTAGCAACGATGACTCCACAGAGGCTACAACCGGAGATACAATCACCTTGACGATAACCGCATCCGAAGCCATCACAGGTCTCGTCTGTACAATAGATGGCGAAGCAACCACAATGGGTGGTTCAGGTACCTCATGGACGTCTTCTCTAACCGTAAGCGGTGACGAAACCCAAGGAGACACTTCATTCAGTTGCACCGCAGGTACTGATGTGGCTGGAAATACTATGGCGGAGGACACAGACGCAGATTCTGGAGCCGTCAATATTGACTATACCGCCCCAACAATTGGTATCTCTTCAACTGGTGGAGACGGTTACGTCAACGCTGCTGAATCTACTGCAGTCGTCGTTACTGGTACAACAACTGGTGTAGCGGACGGAACATCAGTGACCGTAACCTATGGTGGAAGCGGAAATTCCGAGACGGGCACAGTAAACAGTGACGAATGGTCTGTTACAATCACCAACCCCACCGGAGTATCGGATGGTCTAGTAGCAGTAACTGCTAATGTGGCTGATGCAGCCGGAAATGACGCTACCCAGGCTTCAGTTAATGCCTTGCAGGACACAGTTGCTCCTACAGTTACTGTATCCATGGGTTCATACGCAGACGACACAGGTAGTTCGGGCAGCGATTTCATTACAACCGACATCGATGGAGCCGCCCTAACCGCTACTCTTTCCACCGCTCTTGCAGCGGGTGAAACCCTACAACTCTCTATCGACGGTGGATCAACATACAACGATATTTCATCGAACGACATTACAAATGATGTAGACGTGTCCACTTCAGTTACACTCAATGGTGACGGAAGTGAAGGTACCGACACCCTAATTTTCAGGGTTGTTGACACAGCAGGAAATGCAGGTACTACCGAATCACAAGACTACACAGTAGATCTCTCCGACCCTACCTTTGGAGTAAGTGGTGATACTACAATATCATCCAGCAATTCGAACACCGCACTGAGTATAGACGGAGATACAGTCACCGTTACAGTCGTCGCATCAGAGACAATAGACACTCCTACATGTGCTATTTCAGTCGACGGAAATCCTGCTACAAACGATGAATCAATACAAAACACCGCGGGTAACACCTGGACATGTTCAGTTGTCCTTGACGATGCGGATTCAGACGGTTCAATCACATTCTCTATCACACCTACTGACACAGCGGGTAACGCCGGAGATGCGGACACAACCGTGGATGATGCAAGCAGTGTTACTCATGACGATACATCGCCAACTCTAACCCCAGTCTCAATTGTAACTGACAACACAGATACAACAGGTGGAATGAATGGAGACACAATCACACTAAGCTTTACAGCGAGTGAAACAATTTCTCCACCAACCTGTACTTTCTCTGACGCCGGTAGCAATGCTCTAGCAGGATCTGTTGCAATTGATGGAGGAAACGACGCTTGGACTTGTGAGGTAGATATCGCAGACGGTAATGCAGACGGACTTGTAACATTCTCGATTGCATTCAGTGATGAGGCTGGAAACGCTGGAACAGCAGTGACTACGGTTACCGATGGTAGCTCAGTTACCATCGATAATACCCATCCTTCAATCTCTTCAGTATCTACAAGCTGGGGCACGTACCTCAACGCTGCTGAAGATGATGCTGATGGAACCGTCACTGTAACTACAAGTGGAGCAGAAGACGGACAAACAGTTACCACCACAATCAATGGAGTACTGGATACATGTACGCTTAACACCAATACCTGCGCCGTAACAGTTGCCGCAGCCGACCTAGCGGCTCTGACCGACGGCACATCCTACACGATATCCGTCGATGTTTCTGACGCGATTGGAAATGCAGCGGACCAAGATACCAGCGAGTCTTTCGAATACGACGTATCTGTCTCAGCCGCAACTGAGACCACCGCGGTATCTACACCAGGCAACGATGGAAGTCCTGATGTCACCATAAACGTGGCAGAAGCTGGTACCATTGCAATGAGTGGAAGTTGTGGAACCTCTTCCTCAACCACAGTTTCCTCAGGAGATAATACCATCACTCTGACAGATGTAGACGATACATCAGATCTTGGTGAGGCAACTTATTCCGATTGTACTGTGACATTCACAGACGATGCAGGTAACGATGCGGCTGCTTTGCCCCTCACTGATTTCGTCATTGACTCTTCTGCGCCAACTCTAACCCCAGTCTCAATTGTAACTGACAACACAGATACAACAGGTGGAATGAATGGAGACACAATCACACTAAGCTTTACAGCGAGTGAAACAATTTCTACACCAACCTGTACTTTCTCTGACGCCGATAGCAATGCTCTAGCAGGATCTGTTACAGTCATTGATGGAGGAAACGACGCTTGGACTTGTGAGGTAGATATCGCAGACGACAATGCAGAAGGAGTTGTAACATTCTCGATTGCATTCAGTGATGAGGCTGGAAACGCTGGAACAGCAGTGACTACGGTTACCGATGGTAGCTCAGTTACCATCGATAACATCCACCCAACTGTTACTATCACTGCAGCTGAAGTATCCGATGGTGACACATCCAATGATGGGACACTAGCACTGACATTCACTACAAGCGAGGCCACCTCTGATTTCGCCGAAGGGGATATCTCAGTCTCAGGCGGAACTCTTTCCGACTTCGCTTCAACGAGCTCAACAGTCTACACTGCAACATTTACTCCAAGTGCTGATGGCGACACAACAGTCAACATCGCAGCAAATGGATTTACAGATACAATCGGAAATACCAACACGGTTGCTGACGAATTCAACTGGGAGTACGACGCTACTGGTCCAACAGTTACCATTGATGCGTCCGAAGTAGATGATGGAGATTCTTCTAACGACGCTACAATAGCTGTAACAATTACGACCTCAGAATCAACAACAGACTTCGTTGAAGGGGACGTAACTGTATCTGGTGGAACTATCTCAGACTTTACAGGATCTGGTACGTCATATACCTTCACCTTCACTCCTGGTGGAGATGGTGATACAACAATCAATGTTGCAGCAGGTGCACTAGCAGATGCATCCGGCAATGTTAACTCTGCAGCTGATGAATTCAACTGGGAGTATGATGGAACGGCACCTTCCATTACGGGCGTATCCGCAGACTGGGGCGCCTACCTTAACGCCGCTGAGGATGATTCAGAAGGCACCGTGACAGTAACTACAAGCGGGGCGGAAGATGGACAAACTGTTACAGTGACTATCAACAGTGTGACAGACACATGTACCCTAATCTCGAACACCTGTGATGTTACAGTTGCAGCAGCTGATCTATCCGCGCTAACTGATGGCACTACATACACCATTGCAGTAGACGTTGATGATGCGGTTGGTAACTCGGCTACACAGGATACAGGTGACACATTCGTCTACGACGCAACGGTTCCAACAATTACTATTACAGCCGCAGAAGTAAGCGATGGAGACACCTCCAATGATGGGACTTTAGCACTGACATTCACTACAAGCGAGGCCACCTCTGATTTCGTCTCAGGTGGTATTTCAGTCTCAGGCGGAACTCTTTCCGACTTCGCTTCAACGAGCTCAACAGTCTACACTGCAACTTTCACACCATCGGCTGAAGGTGCTACCACAATAGACGTAGCAGCAAATGGGTTTACAGATGCTGCAGGTAATGGCAACGACGCCGCTACTCAGTTCAACTGGGTGTACGACACAACATCTCCAACTATGACAATCACTTCAGATGACGTCACTAGTGGGGATACGAGCAATGACGCTTCCATCACACTGACCTTCACAGCAAATTCCGCTACAAGCGATTTCGCTGCTGAAGACATTACCGTGAGCGGAGGTACAATCTCGGATTTCGCTTCAACCAGTGATACCGTATACACCGCAACTTTCACTCCATCGGCTGATGGGGATACTACAGTTGATGTAGCGGCGGGAGGATTTACCGATTCTGGTGGTAACAACAATGCAGCAACATCTCAGTTCACATGGACATATGACGGAACTGGGCCTACTGTAGTTATTACAACCTCAGAATCTGATCCAGCAACTGAGTCTACGTTCGATGTAACTATCACATTTGGTGAGGCGACAACCACATTTGCCTCAGGAGACATAACAGTTGGAGGAGGATCCGTATCCGCATTCTCGGCTACGAGTTCCACTGTTTACGTCGCCACAATCACTCCATCCGCTGACGGAACTGTCACAGTAGACGTAGCAGCAGGTATTGCTACCGATACCTACGGAAATGACAACTCCGCTGCTACGCAATTCTCAATCGAGAGTGACCAAGCGGATGCACCATCAATTACCAGCACTGAGGTTACTGCAGGAACAGAGGACTCAGTATATTCTTACTCAGTTGTTGCTACAGATGCGGACGATGGAACTCCTAACTCAAACACCATGACACTTGATTGTACAACATGCCCGTCCTGGCTGTCACTAACAGACAACGGCGACGGAACTGGTACACTTTCCGGTACCCCAGGCGATGATGATCTAGGCGCCAACAGTGTAGTTTTGACCGTGGAGGATGGTGATTCCCTATCAAGTACTCAATCATTCACCGTAACCGTGGATAATGTCAACGATGTCGGAACTATATCACTCAGTGGTACACCAACTGAAGACCAAGATTTGACAGCGACTGTTGGAGATGATGATGGATTGAGTGGAGTCACTGTCACATACGAGTGGCAGAGATCTTCTGATGCGTCTACTTGGACTACTATATCAGGAGCTACTTCGAGCACCTACACGCTCACCCAAGACGATGTTGACAATTACATTCGAGTAATTGCAGTCTGGACAGACGCTCAGGGTGGCTCTGAATCTCACTCCGCAATGATTAGCACAGTTGTCTCTAATACAAACGATGACAATACTGGAACACCAACAATTTCTGGAGATACAACGGAAGATGAACTATTAACTGCAGATGCAACTCCACTTACAGACAACGATGAGGATGGTATGTCAACATCGACTTACACATACCAATGGCAAACATGTACGACAACAGCTACAAGCAGTTGTACAGACATATCATCTGCATCCTCATCAACTTACACATTAGGAGACAATGACGCAGGAAACTATGTCAGAGTAGGTGTAAGTTATACTGATGATTACAGTACAATTGAAACTGTTTACAGTGCAATAACAATAGAAATCAGTAATGTAAATGACGATCCAACGGGAACAGTATCAATTGCTGGTACTGCTACAGAAGATCAAGTTCTAACTGCATCTAATGACTTAGCAGATGCAGATGGTCTTGGAACAATCACATACACATGGAGCAATGGTGACACCGGTGCAACTACAACATTGGGTCAATCTGATGTTGGCAACGCAATCACTGTGACTGCAACTTACACAGACGCACAAGGTACAACTGAGAGTGTTACAAGCACTGCCACATCAACTGTTACTAACGTCAATGATGCAGGTTCCGGACTAAGTATCACTAGTGATGGAGATGCTGCCGACCCTGATCAAGGAGACACATTAACAGTTACAGGAACACTTGTTGATGAAGACGGCGTTACCACTGCCTCTCCAACATATCTATGGAGTAATGGTGGTACAGCATCATCAGTAACCTTGACTCAATCAGATGTTGGTACAACATTGTCTGTAACAATTACGTACACTGACGACCTAACTGAGTCCAATACAATCACTCTAACAGCTGAATCTGACGTAGACAATGTTAACGATGATCCAACTGGAACAGTATCAATTGCTGGTACTGCTACAGAAGATCAAGTTCTAACTGCATCTAATGACTTAGCAGATGCAGATGGTCTTGGAACAATCACATACACATGGAGCAATGGTGACACCGGTGCAACTACAACATTGGGTCAATCTGATGTTGGCAACGCAATCACTGTGACTGCAACTTACACAGACGGTTTCGGTGCTACAGAGAGTGTTACAAGTACTGCAACAACAGAAGTAGCTAACCTGAATGATGATCCAACTGGAACAGTATCAATTGCAGGTACTGCTACAGAAGATCAGGAACTAACAGCATCTAATGACTTAGCGGATGAGGATGTTCTGGGAACAATCACATACACGTGGAGCAATGGTGAGACGGGTGCAACCATAACATTGGGTCAATCCGATGTGGGTAATACAATTACTGTTACTGCATCATATGAAGACGGTGAAGGAACAACTGAGAGCGTTACAAGTACAGCTACGGCAGAAGTTACTAACGTAAATGATGATCCAACTGGAACAGTATCAATTGCAGGTACTGCTGCAGAAGATCAGGAACTAACAGCATCTAATGACTTAGCGGATGAAGATGGCCTTGGAACAATCACATACACGTGGAGCAATGGTGAGACAGGTGAAACCATAACATTGGATCAATCCGATGTTGGTAGCATAATCACTGTTACTGCTACTTATGAGGACCTTTTGGGCGCTTCAGAGAGCGTAACCAGCACTGCAACAGCAGCAGTTGAAAACGTAGATGACGTTACCCAGGGCGTTGTTACAGTTACTGGTGATACGTATGATGATGAAGTATTGACTGCCGTAACAAGCGCACTAACTGATGAAGATGGAATTGGAACATTCACTTATCAATGGGCAAACCAAGATGGTGATATCACTGGCGCAACATCGAGCACATACACAATTGGCTCATGCTGTACAGTTTTAGGTGACACATACACAGTAACAGTGGTTCACACGGACGGCTTCAATACAATCCAGACAATGACTGCAAGTACAGCAACAGCAGCAGTTACTCTGAATCCAGACGGTGACTTAGACGGTGATACAATCATCAACAGTGTAGATACTGATGATGACGGTGATGGTTACATCGATACATCCGATGCATTCCCAACTGACTCTACAGAATGGGCAGATACTGATACAGATGGAATTGGTAATAATGCAGATACCGATGATGATGGCGACGGCGTATCAGATGCAAACGATGACTTCCCTCTAGATTCCAGCGAACAATACGATGCTGACGGCGACGGTTTCGGTCACAATGCTGACAATGATGACGACGGCGATGGTATCCAAGACGCTGATGATTCAGATCGTGATGGTGACGGAGAAGCAGATGCAACTGATGCATTCCCTGACAACTACAACGAATGGGCTGATACAGATTCTGATGGAATCGGTAACAATGAAGATACTGATGACGACGCTGATGGTGTACTAGATGCAGCAGATGCTTTCCCATTAGATTCAACTGAAACTGTTGATACAGACGGTGACGGTACTGGTAACAATGCAGATACTGATGATGACGGAGACGGATACTCTGATGCTGATGAAACAACTAACTGTGGTGAAGGTAATGATCCACTAGATGCAACATCAACACCTACAGATACTGATGGTGACCTTTCATGCAACGCTCTGGATGCTGATGATGACGGTGATGGAGTAGATGATACTTCAGACGCGTTCCCATTAGACGCTTCAGAAACAAGTGACTACGATGGTGACCTGATTGGTGACAATGCAGATACTGACGATGATAACGATGGTTATGCAGATGATGTAGATGCTTTCGATAATGATGTAGATGCATGGACTGACACAGATGGTGACGGACTAGCTGATGACTTCCCTAACCTGTCACAAACAACTACATACAGCATAACAGTAACAGATACTTGGAATGATGGATATCACACAGTTGTGGTGACCAGTTCTGGAGGAACTGAACTTTGTAACATGTACCTGGATTCAGGTGATACCTCGGAAACATGTACATTTGCTTTGAGTGCTGGTACTGCTACTGTTAACTTAGATACTGATAGTTGGTATGGTGAGGCAAATGTTGCAATCACAACCCCTAGTGGTGTTACGACCAACTATGGTGCATCTAGTTCTTCAGCAGCAGATATTGCTACACTGACAGAACTTTCTGTAACTACATCGCCTGCTACAAGTCCTGCTGGAACAACACTCGACAATGATGACGATGGTGATACTGTTTCAGATGCTGATGAAATTGCTGCGGGTACTGACCCGTTAGTGACAGACACTGACGGTGATGGTGATGACGATGCTAACGATCAGTTCCCATTGGATGCTACAGAATGGGATGATTCCGATTCTGATGGCATGGGTGACAATTCTGATGCATTCCCAACAGATGCTTGTGCAACTGTTGATACAGATGGTGATGGTCAACCAGACACAGTAGTTGCAGGTTGTACTACAACTCTAGTAACTGACGTTGACGATGATAACGATGGTGTTTCAGATGCATTCGATGCTTTCCCATTAGACGCAACAGAGACAACTGACACTGATAACGATGGTACTGGTAATAATGCTGATACTGACGATGATAACGATGGTTACGCTGATGCTGATGATTGGGCGCCTCTAGATTCTGCTGAATGGTGGGACACAGATGGTGACACAATTGGAAACAATGCGGATGCTGACGACGATAACGACGGTACTCCTGACGGCACTGATACATATCCAATGGATAATGACAACGACGGTTGGGATGATGTTTACGAGGATGCTTGTGGAACAGATAAGACTGATATCACAGAATATCCTTCAGATAATGATGCAGATACAGTGAAACTAGCACATACAGGTGTACAGACTACGGCAGTCAACCTCTGTGATGCAATTGATCCAGATGATGATAATGACGGCCACTTAGATGGTGTATCAACAACTATTGGTGGACAATACGTCTCATTCACATCTCTAGAATCAAGTATTACACTACCTGCTGGTGAAACTTTGGATGTTGTTATGAACACATACAGCTATGGTTCAGAAGCTATCCTAACAATGGTAATGCCAGATGGAACATCTGTAGATATGGGATCATTCTCATCGTTCACAACAAGTACATGGTCTTACACTGACGCTGGAACATACAGTTTCACACTTGGAGATTCATGGGGCGATGGTGGACAGATGTTAACTACATCATGGTCTGATGATATGTTCCCATTAGATGTTGAAGCATGGGATGATACAGATGGAGACGGTCTAACTGACTACATCGATCCTAACTCTACAGCATATTCTTACACAACAGTCCAACTATGCAGTGGATATGGTCAGACTAATCCAGGTACTCCATGGTACACAATGTCTTCATACCCAAGTCCTGCTGTTGGAGATTACATAGCAGTAGACTCTGGTTCAGAACCTTATGGTGACGATGTTTCAGGTGTAGATGACTCTGTGTCATGTACATTCGACTTGCCTGCTGGTGAGACACTAACTGTAACTCTACAAACAGCAAGCTATGGTGGTGAAGCTGTAGTAACTGTTGCCGAACCAAGTGGTACATCTACAACATATAACGGATTCAGTACAGGATCTTCTAACACAGTAGGGACTTATACAACTGCTGGTACTTACACTGTAACATATGGTGACTCCTATGGTGACGGATGTAATCCATCCACTAACTGGGGTGCTTGTTTCGTACAAGCTAGCTACACATACATCTCAGGAACAGTTGCTCCAACAGTAACAACTTTCGGAACATCATTAGATTACGATGATGACAACGATGGTTACTCTGACTTAGATGAGACAACTAACTGTGACGATGGTGGTGCATATGCATCTTCATCTCTGCCACTAGATGCAACAAGTACTCCTGCAGATATGGATGCTGACTTGACTTGTGATGCACTAGATTCTGACCGTGATGGTGATACATACGCAAACGATGTAGATGTATTCCCAGATGATGTCAACGATTGGGCAGACAATGACGGAGATGGAACTGGTGACAACGCGGATACAGATGACGATAACGATCTGACTCCAGATGTTTCAGATGCCTTCCCAATGGATGAGTGTGCAGACACTGATACAGATGATGATGGTTCACCTGACACAATAGTAACTGGTTGTACAACATCTCTAACTGAGGATGCTAATGATGACAATGATCAAGATGATGACGTCGATGATCCGTTCCCATTAGATGACACAGAATGGGATGACACAGATTCTGACGGAATTGGTAATAATGCAGATACTGATGATGACGGTGACGGCACATTAGACGTTAACGATGTATGGCCAATTGACCTATGTGCTGCAAATGACTTTGACAGTGATGGACTACCTGACACAATAGTTGCAGGATGTACTACAACTCTGACAGAAGACTTAGATGATGATAACGATGGTGTTGACGATCTAACAGATGATTGTCCTTACGATGCTAATGAGCAAGTAGACACTGACGGTGACGGATTCTGTGACAACCAAGATACTGATGACGACAATGACGGTACATACGACTTGAATGACGAGTACCCATTAGATGCAACAGAGCAGACTGACAACGACGGTGATGGAATTGGTGACAATGCAGATACTGACGACGACAACGATGGTGTTGACGACGCTCTGGATGCATTCCCTAACGATCCTTCAGAAACTTCTGACTTCGATGGTGACGGTCTTGGCGATAATGCTGACTTAGATGATGACGGTGATAACGTACTAGATGATGTAGATCCGTTCCCACTAGATGGAACTGCTTGGGTCGACACTGATGGTGACGGAATCCCTGATTATACAGGTCCACCACCATTCTCGGGAGACTTCGAGGGTGGAGCAGTTGCTGGAATCTGGCAGACATCTAGTTTGGCTACATATCCAATGACTGCAGACAGTGGTTCTCCAATCTCTGGAGCTTATTCTGCTATGTCAACGAACCAGGGTGTAAGTAACTCTGCTTCTGGAACAACGATATCCTTGACTAACATGGTCAATGATACAGATACAGATGGAGACGGTATTGCAGATGCAGCGTCATACTCATTTGCTTACTCTGTGTCATCTGAATCTGGATGGGATTTCTTGGTATTCTGTATCGATAATGATGCAAACTGCCAGAGAACATCTGGATACGAGATGCGCTGGGCTGGTGTACTGAATGGTGTATACTCAGGAACTGTTGACGCAGGTGCGCACACATTCACATGGAATTACTGGAAAGATAGCAGTGCAAGCAGCAATGCAGATACGGCATGGATTGACGACGTTACAATGTCTGTACCTCAAGGAATCACAAATGCTGACCTTGATGACGATAATGACGGTGTTAATGACGACATGGACTTAGATCCAGTAGACCCTTGTGTCGGTCTTGACACAGATGGTGACGGAATGGCTGACAACCTAGGTGCTAGTATGTTGAATGGTTCCGCTTGTGATGCATCAATGTACACAGTTGACGATGATGACGACAACGATGGTTGGTCTGATTCAGATGAAGCTACATGTGGTTCTGACAGTCTTGATGTCAATGACATGCCTGCAGATTATGACATGGATATGGTTTGTGACGTTACTGACTTAGATGATGACAACGACGGTTTCAACGATGATGTCGATGCATTCCCAATGAACAGTAGTGAAGCGATTGATACTGATGGAGACGGTATTGGAAACAATGCTGATTCTGACGATGACGACGATACAGTGACTGATGGTCTGGATGCGTTCCCACTTGACTCAAGTGAATCTAATGACAACGATGGTGACGGTACTGGAGACAATGCTGATACTGACGATGACAACGATGGATGTCTAGATGCTGATGATGCGTTCCCATTGAATGCAGCAGAGTGCATTGACACTGACGGCGATATGCTTGGAGACAATGTAGATCCTGATGACGATGGTGATGGAGTAGCTGACGTAAGTGATCCATTCCCATTAGATGCTTCTGAGAGTTCAGACAACGATGGAGATGGTATTGGTGACAATACAGACACTGACGACGACGGTGACGGAGTTGACGATGTGGACGATATGTTCCCATTAGATCCATTAGAATCCGAGGATTTGGATATGGACGGTCAAGGCGATAACTCTGATGCAGACGATGACGGAGATGGAGTCAATGACGGTATTGACGCATTCCCAACTGATGCATCTGAGTGGGTTGATACTGACGGAGATGGTCAAGGTGACAACTCCGATACAGATGACGACGGTGATGGAGTTGATGATGTAGATGATGCATTCCCATTGAACCCATCAGAATCTAACGACTTAGATGGTGACGGTCTTGGAGACAATGCTGACAGCGATGATGATGGAGACGGTGACGCAGACGATACTGATCAGTTCCCAACAGATGCATCCGAGTGGGATGACACTGACGGTGATGGAATCGGTAACAACGAAGATACTGACGATGACGGTGATGATGTAAGTGATGACGTAGAAGATTCTTGTGGATCTGACAGCATGGATTCATCATCTATACCATCTGACTTCGATGGAGACGGAATATGTGACGTTCTTGACTTAGATGACAATGACGGACCACTAGCTAACGATGATGGAGGAGATGAGCCTGGATTCGGTAAATCTTTACCAGGATTCCCTGCACTATTCGCTGCTATCGCTCTAATCGGTGCTGCTTTAATTGGCCGCCGCAGAGACGACTAAATCTAATTTAGTCGGACGTAGAACCTGAGTCGGGAGCTTTTGCTCCCGGCTTAGGTCCAATTTTTTAACGCTCTATCTGAGCAATACTTCGGGTAATACTGATAAGGTGTTGTCTGACCACTTAGTTTGATATTACATGCCAGGCACCAATAGAGTAGAAATTAGAACACTGAAAGTTGGACGTTATGTGGCTTTAGAAGAAAGTGCTTACAAAATTCTAAGCATGTCTAAATCAAAACCTGGAAAGCACGGTTCTGCCAAAGCAAGAATTGAATTAGAGGATATTTTCACTGGTCAAAAAAGAAGCCATGTAGGAACAGTTACAGATAACATCTATGTTCCTGTTATTGAGAAAGGTTCTGCAATAATCACTCATATTCAAGGTACAGAGGTTCATGCTATGGATAGCAAAACGTACTCTACACTGATTCTCCCTTTAGATCCGGAATTGAATTTAGAGTCTGGTGGAGAAATTCAGTGGATGGAAGCTATGGGACGCTATAGAATTACAAGAGACCATTAAAGATAAAATCTCTAGTTACTTTTTTCATAGGTTATGTTAAGCCTCTGAAGCCCTTGCATGATTCAGAGGTCATGTTATGAATTATGCCCAAGTATCAACGCCTAGAAGTGCATGGGTGCTACTTTTTGTAGCATTATTTGCAGTCTCAAGTGCTGGTGCTGTCCTCCAATCAATGACTGAAGTCCCCCCTATTCTTCGTGCATCTTGGAGAATGCAAGGGACAGCGTTAATTCTATTGCCCGGTTTTATTTATCAATTATACAATACTGATAGAAGTATTTTCGAATTAAAAGATATGCTAATTATATTGATATCAAGTATTTTTCTCGCAGCACATTTTGGTTCTTGGGTGTGGTCACTAGATCATACAAGTTTAGTGCATAGTCTTCTTTTTGTCACCAGTCATCCATTAGTTGTAGTTCTTTTAATGCCTATTTTAGGTTCAGAAATTAGAAGAGGGCATATTCTTGGTGCATCCATAGGTTTCTTAGGTGCAGCCTTAACATTGAAAGATATTGATTCTGGCGGTGAAGTAACTTTGATTGGGAATTTATTTGCATTCATTGGTGCAGTGACGGTTGTGGGCTATCTTTTCTCAGGAAGGTATCTAAGATCTGAAAGAAATATGCCACTATTCATTTATGCCTTCCCAGTAACTTTTCTTTCATCATTATGGTTAACTCCTACTTCATTAATTCTTGAAGGTACCAGTTTTTATCAAGTGGTACCTGAAGTTTCAGTATTTGGATGGGTTGATATCAGTTGGATAATTTGGGTAGGGTACTTATCATTAGGTCCAGGTTTACTCGGTCATACGGGAATAAATGCCGTATTACGCTGGTTTTCTCCACTAATTGTCTCTATAGCTTTATTATTTGAACCAGTCATTGGAGGATTTATCGGCTATATTTGGAATGGTGAAATTTCATTAGGTATCTGGACCGTAATTGGAGGTTTTATGATGCTAATTGGAGCAATATTAGTGAAATTTGAAGAGGCGAATGAACAAACTACTAGTGAATCGCCTTCATGAACTAATGGATCCTCGGAGTGATATGAGTAAACCAGCATTGTTTATCACGAATGACGATGGTATTGAAGCTCCTGGAATTCAGGAGTTAATTAGGCAATTAAATATTGAGGGTTTCCCTCTTTTTGTTTTAGCACCATCTACAGAACAATCTGCTACCGGAATGCGTATTTCTGTACGTAAAAAACTGAAAGTCACAAATAGACAAGATATTGCTGATAAATTACAATCAGACATAACAATCCCTCTGAAAATGTATTCTCTAGAGGGTTCACCGTGTGACTGTGTAATTGCAGCACTTGATGGTGGGATAGGTATGTTAGAACCGGAATTAATGCCAACAATGTGTATTTCTGGTGTCAATCAAGGACCGAATATCTCAGTCGATATCATGCACTCAGGGACAGTTTCTGCTGCAAGAGAAAGTGCACTCTATGGGTTACCATCAATAGCAGTAAGTTTGGCTACATATGAACATAGTAATTTCGAATACTCTGTTAAAGGCGCCATAGAAATAATGCAATCTTGCCTTGATTTTTTGCCTAAGAAGCCATCAGACTTTCTTAGGAAGAATGGTTCGAAATCAGCAATAGAATTGAATCCCAGTCTTGATTCTATAAGAAATAATTTCGCTCTTGGAAATATCTTTCTGAATCTCAATGCTCCAGTTATATGGAATGGGGATTTCAATACTGTATCTCTTGGTTCTCGTTGGTATAGAAATGCGATCAAAAGTCACGACTTAGATGATGGTTCTATGGCATTTGAAGTTGGTGCAGCCGAAATAGTAGAAGAAGAAATTCCAGGGACTGATTGTTTCTCTGTGAATTCTGCTGAATATGCTATATCTCCACTGTCTTCATGGCCAGTTAATCATCCATTAGGGATTACTAGAGATGTTCTAGATGCTGCAACTAAATCTGATGAAAATGGTTTACCTTACTGGTTAAGTTAGAGCTTATCTAATTCATATTGAGTAATAGCAATACAAGAATGTCCCTGTAACCATTTTTCTCCCAATGATATTTTTTCATATCTATCAAAAATATCTTTTTCATACTCATTGAAAGGCAAATCATCTGAAAGAATAATACCAATTTTCTCAACAAATTTTTTTCCAGTAATATTAGTTCCATCCGCATCTAAGATATTGATTTCCACATTATCTTTAGTCCATGATTCAATAGTATCTGTTATGTCTCCACCAGAGTGGAAAATACCTTGTGTGATTTCTTGGAAACGACCTACTGGAGGAATTGGTAATTTCATTATGGCCTTTATTTGTCCTGCAATAGATCTTTCATCAGGCCTTACTCCTGCTAATGTAGTCCCGTCAAATAAGATTCTTCTATTAGGTCCCTCACCACCTTGCAGATGTAAAGTGATTAGCGAATCATTCCTTATATCGTGTGAAAGAAAAAGCGCAGAATTAATGGCTCTAACCAATACATCCATTCTTCCCGTACCCGGCAAATCATTGAGATTCAGTTTACCTGAACTGGGAGCTCTGTGTCCTATAATTGCGTAAAAGCGCTTCAAAGAATCACCCAAGGTCAAAATCCATGTCATCGACATTCATCATAGATTGCATTTGTCTTCGCATTTTCCTATCTCCTTTCATGCCTTTCATCATCTTTTTAGATTTGTTCCATTGGCCGATTAAATCTTTAACCTCTTTTTCAGTGCATCCAGAACCTTTTGCTATCCTCTTAATTCTACTATGCTTTAGTAATAATGGTTCATCTTTTTCCTGTTGAGTCATAGAATCCATAATTACTCTATATTTTTCTAGATTTTGTTGCATTTGTTTTTTCTGACCTCTTCCAAGAGACCCCATCCCCCCAAACATAGTGTCGGGAAGATGAGACATAAGCTTGTCAACAGTGCCAATTTTACTCATCATTTCCATTTGGGAATACATGTCAGTTAGCGTAAATCTCCCTGACATCAATCTTTGGGCTAATCTCATTGCTTCTTCTTGATCAAGGTCTCCTGGTGCTAAATCAATTAATCCTTTAATATCGCCCATTCCTAAAAGTCTTGATATAAATCTATCAGATTCGAATTTTTCCAAATCCTTTACCTGTTCTCCTTCTCCTACGAATACAATTGGTGCACCAGTAGTTGCTACTGCTGAAAGCGCTCCACCTCCTCTGGCCGTACCATCTAATTTCGTCACTATAGTTCCGGTTACTCCGACTAAATCGTGAAAGGTTTGCGCAACTTTACCCGCCGCTTGTCCCACTTGCGCGTCAATAACTAGGAATCTTTCTGTAGCATTAGCAATTTCTGCTATATTTATCAATTCTTGTCGTAATTCGTCATCCAAGCTATCTCTACCTGCTGTATCAATAATTACAACATCTGAATTTCCTACTTTCTTTAGACCATTTTTGACGATTTTAGAAGCATCTTTTTCATCAGGTTCTCCATAAACTTCTATATTGGTGCCTTCTAATAATTGACATAATTGTTGATAAGCTCCTGGCCGGTGAACGTCTGCTTCAATGACTCCAACTTTAACACCGTGTCTTCTTCTCCACCAATCCGCCATTTTAGCAGTTGTAGTAGTTTTTCCTTGACCATATAGACCAACCATCAGTATAGTTTCATTATGTGGTTTAATTTCCCTTGGAGGACCTAGAATTCTTACTAATTCTGAATAAATTAGATTCATAGCATGTGTTTCTAATTTCAATCCTGGAGGTTTTTCATCTTCTAACATCCTTCTTTCTATTCTTTCTGTAATTTCTTTTGTTTGCCTTACATTGAAATCGGCTTCTAATAAGGCCCTTCTAAGTGAGCGACTAAGGTCCTTTACAGATTCTTCATCAACCTTCCTTTTACCCTTCAATAAACCAACCGAACCAAGAATTCGATTCTTGAACCCTTCGAGTGCCACAACCTCGGGTAATGTTAGTGTGGTTTGAAGGTTATTGGAGACGGTGAACTGAAAGGTAGAACCCTATCGCCAATCGTGGCAGTTACCCAGATACCACTCCTCCAGATGCAAATCGCCTTTGCAATAGGGTTACTGGGGGTTTACATTGGCTGGCGAGGAATCATTGCTAAAATGACTGGGTTCTATGATATGGCGGGAGCATTTAAGTATCTTCTTTTTGGAATTGTATCTGGAATGATTTTTGCCGTAGCATCGGATGAGATGATATTACAATTCGCAGTAATTGAATCCAAATTAAATATTATTTATGCGTTTATTGTTTCCTTAATTATTGGAGCATCAGAATCGGCTTTAGTGATGTTTCTACTTGGTAGACCGAAGATAGTCAGTTTACGTGCGTCTACTCCCTATGGATGGACCTTAGGTCTTGGAATGGGTGCCATGATCACCTCAGTTCTAATCGTTAGGTTATTTGACCCTATTTTACCCCGTTCTGATTTTTCAGGCTTTGATATCATTTCTGTTTTAATTGCTCTTTCCATAGCAGTTATTGCATGTCTTGGAAATGCGTTAATTTCTACGTACCAAGGTGTAGGGATATTAACATCTACACGGTTCAAAACATTCTATGTCAGTACTTTGTGTAGAGGTATACTAATTCTTGGCTTGATATTCGTTTTATGGCAACCTTTGATAATTATATTTTTCTCAACTGTTATTTTCTACTACTGGCCAACTGCTCAAACAAAATGGCTACCATTAGGTATGACTCCTGCTGCATCACAAGCATTTCGTAGAACTATACGTCAAGATGGAAAAATTCGTATTGCAGCTAATAATAGAGTGCGTGGGGAAAGAGTAGAAAATACTCAAGAATTACTGGATATTGATAGTGATGAATAACTTTGATGAAAAATTGCAAAATATTGCTTAATCATTACATTTAGAATGGTCGAATAAGTATGATTATATCTGTTCTATTAAGGCAGGTGAAATAATGAGAGTAATTATCGCTGGTGCTGGCGAGGTCGGTAGAGGGGTTGCTGAAGCTCTTAGGGAAGAAAAAAGAAGCGTTGCTTTAATCGATCCTGACCCAAGCGCAATAAATGAATCTCAATCATTAGACTGCTTATTAGTGACTGGTTCGGTTCTATCTAGGGATTCTCTTCTAAGAGCAGGGATTAATGATGCAGAGATCATTGTAATGGCAACAAACAATGATGAAATAAATCTTCTTTCATGTGCGTTCGCCAAAAGAGTCTACAGTGAACAAGTTGGTGATCGAAATGCATCGGGATTAACTGCAATTGCAGTAATTAGTAATCCTGATTTAATGAACTTAAACAAAGGTGCTGGGCCACTTGAAAAATGGACACGTGCAGATCATATTGTATGTGCCTCCGATGAGATTGTAGAACAATTAGCAGCGGGACTTCTTGCCCCCTCAATAGATGAAATACTTGCATTTGGAGATAACTCTTGGATATCTTCAGTAGAAGTGACGTCTAAATCGGCTTTAATCGGTGTTAAAACTAGTGAAGCAGGAAATATTTTTGTTGACCTACCATCCATTTATGCGATTTCTTCAAGTGAAGGTGGTGGGAAATTAACGACGGGTGAGGAAGTAATTTCAGAAGGTGATACTCTCGTTTTTGTTTCTCGTTCTACATCTCAATTCGGACAAATTACCAAAGCAATTGGATGTATTGACCCCGAACTTCCAGAGAAACCTCAAGTGGCTATTTTTGGAGCTACACAGTTCGGGAATAAATTATCTAAACACTACCTAGAAATCGGCTCTGAAGTAGTAGTAATTGAGCCGGATTTAGATTTTGCAAATGAATTAGTAGGTTCACAAATAGGTATTAATAAAAGATTAGATGTTATTCATGGAGACCCTCAAGATGAAGATTTGTTGAGAGAGTTAGGAATAGATCAACAAGATATTACAGTAGCCGCACTTGATGATGATAACCTTAACATTGCAATTTCAATGCGTGCTAAGGATAAAGGTGTTTCAAGAACGGGTTTACTTCTGAATGACAGGGCACTAGTTGAAGCCGTACAAAGAATTGGATTAACTAGACCAATTAGTAGGCGTCTAGTGACAGTCACCTCAATACTCAAATCAATCCATATGAATGTTCCAGGTGCCTACCAATCGATACCAACAATACCTGAATTAATTTCTATGTCTGCTACATTAAGTTCAGATAATAATTTGGTGGGAAGAAGTATTTCTGATGCTGAGAATAAAATAGGTTGTAGGATAGTAATGATTGAGAGAATAACTGAAGAAGGAGATTTAGAGGTCCAAATTCCAACTCAAGTAGAAAGCCTTGAGATGTCTGATAAAATTTATATTTTCTTAGAAAAATCGGATATAAAAAGAGTTGAGAGGTCTTTGGAGAACTAATAATGCGTTGGGATGTAATTGGTTTAGTATTAGGTTGGACGATTAGAGTAGTTTGCGTCCCCCTTTCTTTAGTTGGTTTATTCAGCTTCTTCACAGAAGGTCAAGACTATGCAATTAAAACATACTTAATCCCAATAATTATCGCAGTATTGGTCAGTCAATGGTTTATATTCAGATCAAAGAAAAATACTAGTCATCAAAGAGTTAGAGATAGGGAAGCTTTCGCTTCAGTTGCATTGGGTTGGATTCCGGTAATTCTTCTTGGTTCTATGCCTTTCTGGCTTGGAGGGACCTTCTATGGGCCCTACCATTTCGGTGACGTCGGCTTTATAGAAATTCTTCGTGGACTGCTATATTCATGGTTTGAATCGATGTCTGGTTTCACAACTACTGGAGCGACAGTTATTGATTCATCTGTAAGTCCTGTATGCATAAATGCTTTAGAAAATATGGTTGGTGAGGATTTAGACTGTATAGCGGAGCAAAAAAGAAGTATCATCCTATGGCGTTCTTTGACCCAATGGCTTGGAGGTATTGGAGTAATAATGCTCGGTTTAATGATATTTTCTAGTGTTTTAGGAGGTGGAATGAATCTAGCTAGAGCTGAATTAACCGGTCCATCATTATCTCGATTAAGTCCTAATCTACAGTCCACTGCTAGGAGATTATGGTTAATTTATAGCGTTCTCACTGCTTTTGAACTAGGATTATTGTATTATGTAGGAGATATGTCGATTTTTGATTCTGTCAATTATTCAATGACAACTCTTGCATCAGGTGGTTTTGGTACAACTGATGCAGGAATTACTGAGTTTGATTCTGCATTGATTGAATCTATTGTTATGGTCTTTATGCTACTAACATGTATCAATTACAGCCTTTACCATCTTTTCATTGCGGGTAGAACAAAAGAGGCATTGAAAGATGAAGAATTGAGAGTATATCTATTAATTGTGTTAGTAGCATGGATTGCAATGTCAGTAAATCTTCTTCGGACTGATAATTATGGTTACAGTTTTCTAGAGACCTTAAGACATACAGCATTCCAGGCAATTTCTATTTCTAGTACTGGTTATTCCTCTACTGATTTTTCAACATGGCCTGTATTCAGTCAATTCGTTTTACTATTATTGATGATAGTTGGAGCTTCAGCCGGATCAACAGGGGGTGGTCTCAAAGTGCTCCGTATTCGTATTGCTTTCGAACTAGCTAAGAGAGAAGTATTGCGTATTATTCAGCCGAAAAAAGTCATTGCAATGAGGGTAAATGAAGAAGTGATTGATGAAGAGCAGGTATTTATCGTATTAGGAATGATAAGTGCTTGGTTAGTTCTTGCAATGTCTTCAATGTTGTTCATTTCATTCCTAGAACCAAGTTGGAGTTTAGATGATGTACTCTCAGTAGTAGTATCTTCTCTTGGAAATACAGGTCCTGCTTTAGGTTCATATGGGCCTACTGCAACCTGGTCAAGCATGGGTGAAGTAACTCTATTCTGGACCTCAATTTTAATGTGGTTTGGACGTCTTGAGTTACTAACCGTTTTAGTTTTATTACATCCAAAAACTTGGTCCGACGCTCATTAATCAGAATGAATCAAGTGTGAATTGAGTCCCTGAAGATTCTTTCTTTTCTTCTTCAACTTTCTGTTCTGAATCGAACTTAATATCTTGATCGAAGTCATAGCTTTCATTCTCAATCTCTTCATTGAATGCTTCAATAATTTTCATTCCCATTGGCTTTGACTTAGCAATTCCATAGAGCGACAAGTGGTCATCAAGAGTCAAATTTAGTTTTTTTGATAATGATAAATCCATGGGGTCTCCTCCAATGTCCGGATCATGAATTGCTAAAAGATTGGGCCATAATTCTTCCCTAATAGATGCTTTGCTAGTATCTAATTGTTTACTTAGATTATCAATAATCGAGCTTCTAATTCCCGAACCACCTCTTCTAAGAAAATTTGGATATGTGATGAAAGGGTCTCTTGCAGAGTCGATAGGCTTCATTGCAACCGCTGCTTGCGCGGATAGGACCGAGCCCCAATACCAAGACCTGTACGCTCTATTCTTGTATTTTGTAGCTAAGGCCCTATCTGCACTGACCATTGCTGTGCTTAATTCCTCTAATGTCCTATTATCAAATACAGTTTGATTGTTCCAAGTAAACCAGGAAATCATTTGGTCAGGATCTTTATCAGAATTAAGTAGTATTTTCCCTGCATCTTTACCTGATTTACTTTTGTAAACTTCTTGTAATGCCTTGAAAACATCTATTTGAGAATCTCTCACTGCTACTGAAGCCAGGTCTCTAACAGCAGCCAAGTCAATATGCTCGCCTGAAATAACTGAAACTGCTTGTAAATCTCTCACTAATGCCCTTAGGTCTCCAGGGTTTCCATCTATTAGAGCTTCAAGCGCTTCAGGATCAATCGAATATCCTTCTGAATCCAAAACTCTTCTTGAAATCTTTCGCATATTCATTTTTTCCACTCTCTTGAACATTATTTGTTCAGCAAGTTTTAGTACACGATTTTTATTTTTCTTCCAACTTCTACCACTTCCCCACAGTTTCATTGGTTCATTACATGTCATAATTATAGGTTGTTTACTTTTTCTTAGAAGGTTAATTAATTCGGCTTTACCCCCAGAATCTCCCTTTAATTTCTCCTCATCTCCACTGATTCTTTTCTCAATTGATTCATCATTAAGTTCAGCAAAGCTTCCACTCAAATGGTCAACCTCATCTAATAGAATCAGAGTTCTGCTATTTTTCTTCTTTTCGCCAGAAAATTGATTTAATGAAATGTGTTGAGAACCTCTAGTAGCGGCTTTTCTAATAGCAGCAGCGTTTCTTTCTTCAGAAGCATTCAGTTCTAAAACTGTCCAACCTTTTTCATTACCAATTGCTTTTGCCAGAGTTGTTTTACCTACTCCTGGTGGGCCTGAAAGTAATATTCCCTTCTTCTCAGGTGGATTGGGAGAATCCCATTGTTCTAACCAGGTTCTGATTTTTCTTAACTGGGTATCATTACCTTCCATTTTTTGTATTGAAGTCGGCCTATATCTCTCGGTCCAATCTTCAACCAAGTGCTCTGCCACGAGTCTTGCTTAAGTTGGCGCTTATTGAAGATTATCAAAATAATGTTGAAATCATATTCGAGTTTATTAGTATTAACAATTCATCAATCTCAGCTCGGATTTGTTTTTGATCATCTCTTCTTCTTATTGTAACTGTATTATCTTCGAGCGATTGATGGTCAACAGTAATCGCCCAAGGAACGCCAATTTCATCTGCTCTAGCGTATCTTCTACCAATTGATTTACTTGAATCAATAAGACATTTGATGCCATTTATTTGATTAATTTCTGAATTTAGTTTCCTTGCTGCCATCCCCATCCCGTCTTTCTCAAATAAAGGTAAAACAATGACATCTGCTGGCGCTACTGATTCCTTTAACTTGAGCAGATTATAATTTTCTCCTTCCTTTTCTGTTTCTTCATAGGCATGATCCAAGATATGCCAAATTATTCTATCGATACCGAAAGCAGGTTCTATGACATGTGGTGTGAACCATTCTCCTGCAATGCTATTATGAACCATTTTCTTTTCTACCATCTCTTCAGTAATTTCTACATTAGTCCCATCACTCAGTTCCAATTTAAATGGTAAATTATCTGGTAACTGGCTCAAATTTTCTAGAGCCGCTAGAACTAGACCTGCTCTAGCTCTAAACATTGGCCCTAGGACTGAAGTTTTGGGTGATAGGATTTCTCTATTTTCAACTTTCACTTCTTCAAATTCTCTCCAGGCTCTCAATGAACTTGAGTTAGAGTGCTTTTCATGTGATAGTAAATCATGACAAGTCCTGTTTGCAATCCCTACGCATTCAATCCATCCATGTTCTCCTAGAATCTCACAGTCCCAACAATCTTCAGCATAATGGGCCATTTCATTACTTTCATGCTGCCTGAATCTTATTTTAGAAGGATTAATACCGACTCTAACTAGGAAATCCCATGTCTTCGATAAGAAAAGACCTACAGTACTATCTTTAATCACATTATTATCGATAGCGTCTTGGAATGTCATTTTAATTTCTTTATGCTTATTCCCATTTGGATCTGGTATCAGAGAAATCTTCTCAGTATTCATAGATAAGTCAACTAAAGGTGGGTTTTCAGGATCTATGAAATATTCTAATTCTGCCATATTAAATTCTCTTAATCTAATCATTCCCTGTCTAGGACTTATTTCATTCCTATATCCCTTACCTGTTTGAATGGCTCCAAATGGTAATTTCTGCCTAAAATGCCTGTATAATGAGGGATAAAGCATAAACATTCCCTGAGCTGTTTCAGGTCTCATATATGCTTGCCGACTAGATTTCATGGCTCCAATCTTTGTTCCAAACATTAGATTCATCGGTTTCGATAGAGTCCATTGTGATTTTTCACAATTCGGACAACTTATTTTTTCCGAGCTCAAAATACCATCAATTTCCTCCGAATCTAGTGTGTCTGGATTCGGATGAAACCCTTCTACCAATTGATCTGCTCTGAAAGCGCTAGAACAGTTTTCACATTGCGTCATCAAATCATTGAATTCACCAACATGGCCACTTGCAACCAATACATTTTCAGGCGTAATAGTGGGTGAATCTATTTCAACAATATCTCCATTTATAGTCCAATGTTCTATCCAATTTTGAATCACTCTCCTTCTAATCGAAGCCCCAACAGGGCCATAATCAATTAATCCAGAAACTCCACCATATATCTCGAAAGCAGGAAGTACAATACCTCTTCTCTTCAGCATTGCTGAGAGCCTCTCAATACGCTTCTCATCAGTCATATAATGAACGTTTGAATCAGTGTTTACCTTTCAAGCCATCCTTAGTTGATTAGAATAAAAATTGATTATTTAGTGTTTTCAGGGATTTTCGAATTTTTATTTTTCACATGTATTTGTTAATGAATTAATCCAACATTATAAGTACTCAATCGATACGCTTCGGGTCGCGGTGTGTATTAAATGCCAGAAATTGAATATGTACAGGACATAATGGAGTCTGAAGAACTCCTAGAAAAGTTGTGTCCACCCGTACGTAATTGGTTCAAGGATAAGTTCCCTGATTTCACACATCCGCAGAAAGTCGCAATTCCAAAAATAATGGACGGCGAACATCTGTTACTCTGCTCACCAACTGGTTCAGGTAAGACTCTTACAGCATTCTTGACAGTGATTAATGATTTAGTTAGTCGCTCTTTGGATGGAAGTCTAGAAAATTCTGTACAATGTATGTATATCTCTCCAATCAAGGCACTTGCAAATGATATTCAGAAGAATTTAATAGGTCCATTGACGGAAATTAAAGAAAGTTATCTTCCATCTAGGGCCAAGGATATCACAGTAGGTCTGAGGACTGGTGATACACCACAAAAAGAAAGAGAGAGAATGCTGAAAAAACCACCTCATATTTTGATTACTACCCCCGAATCTTTAGGACTAGCATTGGCTAGTAAAAGATTCAGGCCCATTCTTAATGATATGAAATGGATGATAATTGACGAAATGCATTCTTTAGTTCCTACTAAAAGAGGTACTCATCTTTCATTGAGTTTAGCATTGATGGATTCTGTGATTGATTCTGATGTTCAAAGAATTGGAATTAGTGCTACAATGGAGCCCTTAGATGCGGTAGCAGAGTATTTGGTTGCATCAGATAGTCGTGATAGCGACATAGATCCTCAAAAAATTTCTATCGCAAAAATTTCAGGTTCCAGAGATCTCGACTTAGATATCATATTGCCTACTCCTAGATTTGCCTCCACTCCAATTAAGGAAATATTAGATCATAATGTAGATCGAATTAAGGAATTAGTAGAGGCACATACAACGACTTTAGTATTCGTAAATACAAGAAATATGACTGAAACAGTAGTTCAAAAATTAAAAATTGCTGGATTATTGGGTGTTGAAGGCCATCATGGTTCTATGGATAAGGCAATACGATTAGATGTTGAACAACGCCTTAAGAATGGGTATCTAAGGTGTGTAGTTTCATCCAGTAGCTTAGAAATGGGTATAGATATCGGTTCTGTTGATTTAGTTATTCAAGTAGGTTCACCAGGGAGTATTGCTACCGCACTACAAAGAATAGGTAGAGCCGGTCACCAAGTAGGTGGCCTTCCACGTGCAAGATTTTTGCCTATATCTCCTCATGATTTGCTAGAGTTAGTAGCTTTACAAACAGGTATTCTAAGAGGGTCAATGGATATTCTAAAATTCCCTGAGAATTGTCTTGATGTATTAGCTCAATTTTTAATTGGTCTTTCCATCATTAAAGAGTGGGATATTGATGATGCATATGAGTTAGCTACTGCCTCTTGGCCATATAGGAACCTTCCTTATGATGATTACATAGAGGTTCTAGATTTATTAGAAGATGAACGTAGAATCTGGATAGACTGGGAAGATAATAAATTTGGTAAGCGTGGTTTTGCACAGATGATTTACTATACAAACATTGGTACAATTGCTCCAAATAATAACTATCTAGTATTCACCTCGGATGGGACAATGGTTGGTCAATTATCATCAAGTTTCGTTTCAAGTCTTAGAAACGGAGATGTGTTCTTATTAGGAGGTTCTACTTACAGAGTGAGCAGCATCCGAGGAACTAGGGTCAATGTAAGTCCTGCCACCGGATATCGTCCAACTATACCCTCTTGGACTGGAGAGGCAAATAGCAGAACTCATGAATTAAGTCAAGAAGTGTTAGAATTACTAGAAGAAGTTGCTACATATTCCCGTCTAGAAAAAGATCCAATGACTATTTTCACAGATATCTTAGGATTAAATAGACCAGTTGCCCATGCTGTTTCTGGATTTTTCCAAGAGCATGTTGCTACGACATTCCAAGTTCCTAGTAATGACTTGATTTTAGTAGAACAAGTAGAGGCTCCACTCCCTACATATATTGTCACCACTTGTCGAGGAAGGGCATTTAATCTCGCTCTTGGACATCTTTTCGCAGGAATAGCAACGAATGATAATATAATTGTTCATGAACTTTCCTTTGATGAGAATGGATTTATGATTAAGCTAAGCCATGAGGTAGAGATTTCTTTAATTCCAGAAATTTTCAAACAAGGGAATAGCAAAGATGTGTTGCAGAAGCATATGATGGAATCACAATTGTTTGCAAAGAGGTTCAGAGAAATATCAAGTCGAAGTATGCTTAATCCAAGAAGAATTGGTGCTGAAGAAGTCAGCCCTAAGCAATTTCAGCAGCGGGCAGAGCAGATTATGCAGAAGCACAGGCAAATGGATGATTCAGTATTAATTCGTGAAACAATGAACGAGATTCTTCATGCGGATCTAGATATGGCGCAACTAGAAATTTTCATCAATCGTATGGATAGTGAAGATGTACGAATTGTCCACAGAAGAGTCAAAATGCCTTCTCCTCTAGGTATGACATTATTCATGTCTTCATTTGAAGACTTATTATCCCTCAGGACAAGAGCCTACCTAATCAAGGATGTTGATCCTGAGATACTGAGGCGTTTACTGGGTGCGCGTTCATTAGCCACTGATTTAGATAAATCAAAGATATCTGAATATTATATGTCGAAAATATCTGAACCAAGAAATGCCAAAGGCCTCTTGAGATTGATGGATATGGGTGGTGGTTTGAATAGAGGTATGTCTAATCCACTTTACGAACACAAACTAAAAAATATTGACATAGCTGTAGTTGAAGAATGGGTAAGAGAGCTATCCGAAAGAGGATTAATCACTAGAGTTCAAGGTACTGGACATGAACAAATAGATGACAAATGGTTTTCAATGAGAATGGCAAATGTTCACGGAACGTTAGGATGTTTGGCAGTGGCTGGTGGTTCTGAAGCTAATGATATTAGAGAACTATACACTGGTGGCTTAACCTACCAAATTGGCGTAGATTATGATAGTGAATTTGAGCCTAGAGAATTGAAGAAAATGAATTTATCAGACCCTCAAGATTGTCTAAGGATGAAATTACTTGATATGTTGGGTTCAGAGGGGCCTCAGGTATCAGATAGTCTTAGCTCAAGACTGCCTTTCCCTAAAGCTCAAGTTGAAGCCGTTTTACAAGAATTAGAGATGAAAAATCTAGTATCTATCGGATTCTTCACTCAAACTGATGAGGGTGAATATATTCTCAGGGTTGATGAGTATAGAATAACTGGAGGGAGTGTAGAAGTTGTTGACTATCGAACACTTCAGAATCATCTTCTTGCAAAATCATTCAAAGAATATGACGAACCTTCTCAGGCGATTCGAAGTTTGACTCTTGTGCAAAGAAGGGATGAGTTATTGCATCGTGTGAAAAATTATCGTTTTAGAGATTGGAAAGACATTAAGCATGATTCAGATATTTACAATGGACGTTTACTTCATAACAGAGTAGGATATACTTCTAAAGATAAGATTCCGATGTTTTTAGGTCTCAGGGGTGAGCCTTGGATTGGTGCATTGGAACAGGAATTGTTAGACAAAATCACTCCTGGCGGCTTATCCCGTGCAGAATTATTTGACGGATATCCCAAAGGAAAAGAGAATGCTCATATTCAAAGGAGTTTGAAGAGCGCATTAAATAATTTAGAAAGACAATTGTTAGTCGCCAAACAGTATCTGGTTTTGCCCAATAGAAAACGTTCTTTGGCGGTCTTCCATAAAATTCATGATGTAGTAGAACCATTAGATTTCGCAAACTCTGTAAAGCACTTAATTGAGGCCATAGGACCGGTTAGACTGCATACATTGAGATTCTATGTCAGTAGGCCGGTAGAAGAATTAGCAGAGGTCTTGAGAGACTTAGATAACTCAAAACAGATTAGGAGAATAGTTGCTCTTCAACCTGATCCAACTGATTATTATGCTTCTAAAGAAGACGCAGAATTACTACTTCAACCAGTTTTAGAAGATAGAAAAATGAGAATATTATCCCAATCAGATCCCTTTTGCAGTCGTTTTATTCAAGAAGTTAGATTGATTTTGAAGCAAGGGTGGTATCATCCAGTATTCAAGGGAGTAGATCCAATTGGCAGAATCTTAATGTTTGTAGTTAATGATTATCTTGAAATTAAAGATATTAATATCCCTCACTCATACTTAGATGAGTTCAAGGAAACATTTGATGAGTTATTGGTGAATTATCGAGATAGGCTTGTTGATGTGTCAGTTCTCCATGCTTTTAATTCCATACCAGTCCATGATTGTGATGAAAATATCCAGAAAATTCTTGCAGAATTAGGTTTCATTTCAATGGGAGATGGAGAGAGATATATTCGTGGTGGAGTTGTAGAACCTAGGTCGAGGCAAGAAGTCAATCGGATGTTGTTTTATAATCACAGGTTACATCAAAACTCTAGACATGAAAACGAAACTCTTGCTCTCGAAACGATGGATGAATTAAGAGATGATTTTGCACTCAGAGGCCGTTGTGAGATGTTTAGAGTTAATCTGAAAGCAATGGCTGCTGCCCATCAATTATCTCAGGGTACAAACTTACGAGGGCACTTAGTTTGGGGAAGGAAAAAACACTTTGAGAGGCTTCTAACAATACGTAATCTGCAATCTAATGAAGATGATGAAGATATACTTCAATTTTTCAGAGAGCATCACGATCCAGGAATCTTCATGGAAAGACATGCTATGAAAAGAGCCGAATTCAGGAAATTAATATCGCCATTAGTCAGGAGCGGTCATTTGATACAAGATTACAGAGGTGGATTCAAGACAGTAGCACCAATTTCTAACAGTGATTTATGGGATATCAAGTCAAATTATCTTAGAGATTTGGTGAGTGAGTACCCAGTAATTTCTTTGAAACAAGTAGAAAGATTGGCGGGCTCTGCTTTTTCTGCAGAAGAAATAAGTGATGTCATGCATGAATTTGAATCGGATGGGACTCTGATTAAGGGATTCTTAGTTGATGATTTACAGGATATTTGTTGGGGTAGGCAAGATATTCTAGAAGGTCTTGATGGAATTAGAAAAACGAGAGATTTGGTGGTCCCACCGTCTGATCCGCTAATACATTATTTCGGTAGCCTCCTTAGAGAAAGATTTGGTTTTGGCTCAGCCTATATGGTATTCCACAAAGAAGAACCGATTGCTGCTTTCAAAGCTAATACTAAAGATGGAGTCATTGAAGTAACAGATTTCGTCGGTGATTCGGACCTTGAAAAAGAAGCATTGCGAGTGATGAAGGAATTCGCATGGGAGCATGATATGCCACTAACTGGAAAATTGTACGAACAACTTCGTTCAAGATGATTTATTCGTACCAGTAATTTTTTCTGCAACATCGAATACTGGATTTAGAATCTTCATTATATGTTTATGTAGTTCAGGTAGTAAATCAAATAGTGCAATGGCCATAAGGAACATAGCAAATAATGAGATTGCTTTGGCCGCATAACTATGTGTGAAATCAAACATCTCAATACCCATTAGTGACCAGTTTGGATAACTTTCAGTTAGCCAGACTATACCTGCATTTCTGAACATATTCAATACATAAATTGTAGGCAATGCTATCAAAAGTCCTCTTGCTCTTCTTTTCCATGAAACAGAACTTAACGCACCGATGGCTCCTACGAAAATTATCATTGATTGCAGTCCGGAACAAGCCATAATGAATTGAACAATTACTCTGCCGTCGGAATCAAAAAATTGAACATAGAATCCCTCTTTAGCCAGTGATTCTGTGAGTATCCATTTATTTCCATCCCATTCAGAAACAGGGACATCTGGAACGCCGTCACGAGCAACCATCATTTCTCCGATATGGTAATTTCCCAGACCACAGAATTCTAACATTATTTCTGTACTTTCTGCTGTCAATTGAATTAGAGCCATATTTAGATATGGGACGCTAAAAATCACAAAATATGGCACTACAGCCCAAGTAAAACAACCTCTAAGCCATTGTAATGCCTCTGGTGTTTTTTCATTTTTAATTTCCCAGATAGCTAATGCAACACTTCCGGGTAATGCACTGGCAGTCATTAAAACCAAAACTGGGTCTGATATCTCGACATAATATTCCGATTGTAAATAAAAATATAATCCCATGAAAACCCAGCCAATAGCGGCGAAATAACGTGATTTTTGACTGTTTTGCCTATGGAATCCCAAGCCTAAAAATAAAGCACCAATCATAATTATAGCCAATTCTAAAGCCATAGAATTTACTCCGATCACCTCTCCAAAACCAGAGACAAGGAGTCCGATTGGCTCTTCCATTGTCATCCCTACTACGCTCAACTCGTAAATAGGATGCCCTCATCCGTACACTCGGGGTTCTACAATGGGATTCGATTTTTCTGACTTTGCGAACTCATATATTAGTGATTTGAAGGCAACTCTTGATAATATTCCTATGGCCTCTTTAGAAGCATTTTGGAATGTTGTTGAACTAACACGTAAAGAAGGTGGGAGTGTACATTTCATAGGTAACGGCGGAAGTGCTGCAACTCCTTCCCATAGTGCTGGTGATTGGTCAAAAGAACTCAAATTAAGAACAATAGCCCATAGTGATAATATCTCTTCATTTACTGCTTGGTCAAATGATACTGAATACTCAAATGTTTTTGTAGGGCAATTATCTACTTTCATCAGAAATGGAGATTTGGTAGTTGCGTACACAGGCTCTGGTAATTCTCCCAATGTGATTAATGGAGTTACTTATGCAAAAGAGAATGGTTGTAGAACTGCTGCAATTACTGGAAACTACAATGGTCAATCTGGCGGAATGATAGTTGATCTAGTAGATGTTGCTCTAGTTGCTCCCACTCAATCAATGGAGAGAATTGAAGATATTCAATTGATAGTTAACCATATTGTCAAAGAAGCAATTAAGTCTCATCATGGTTTGTGAATTTATGCTTATCCCTAAAAGAGATGGTGCTGAAATCGACTCCCATTTAGATTTGTTACCACTACCTAATGGTGTTTGGGACGGTAAAATTGCCTATCTTGACAGAGACGGTGTGCTTAATATTGGTTCAGAAAATTACATAAATTCTCCTGAAGAGTTGGTGGTTTTTCCAAATACTGCTGATTCAGTGGCTGCACTAAGAGAATCAGGATTCCGAGTTTGTGTGGTGACGAACCAGTCTCCGATAGGTAGAGGGTTATGGTCAGATGAAACCCTTCATCGTATTCATACAAAATTGAGAGAATTATTACTGTCTGAAAATTCTAATGCTCACTTGGATTTGATTTTGTATAGCCCTTACGCTCCATGGGAAGGTGCTTGGGCGCGTAAACCGAATCCTGGAATGCTTGAAGCAGCTAGACAAATTATTTCAGCTTCTGAAAAAAATATTGATATTAATCTTAGATTTGATAATGATTGGAATGATACACATGATGAATCCAAATCAGTTATGGTCGGTGACAGAGATGTAGATATGAGAGCAGCATTTAATTTCGGCGTTAAAGGAATTAGGTGTAATCCCGAAATTGGTATTTATGATGTCATTTCTGAAATTTTAGGTGATTAGATTTGGAGAATCTTGAAATAACCCGAATTTGGATTGGGTTAGATGATACAGACACTCCTGATTATGGCTGTACTACTGCGACATTTGATGATCTAATAAATTCAATATCTCATTTGTCTAATTTCCGAGTTTTAGAAAGACGTTTGGTAAGATTATGGCCATTTGCCGAAAGAAGAACTCGTGGAAATGGGGCTTTATCCTGCATTATTGAATGTTCTTCTGAATCAATAACAGAATTTGAAAGTCTTTTATCCTTATTTTTTTCTAATTTGGAAGATAGTTTACAAAACGATGGAGATATTCATCCCCAAACTTCTCCTGCTTTAGTTTATTCTTTTGAACAGATTAATGAAGATTTTTACTGGGAAGCAGTACGTCAAAAAGTAGATATCACGGATAGAATGAAGAAACTTTCGGGAATTAAGAAGCTGACTCTAAATTCTGACTGGGGCCTAATTGGGGCATCTTCAGCTATGGCTTGGAAATCTAATGATGAATCCACTTGGGAATTAATTTCATGGAGATATCCTGAAAATATAGGTCATAAAAGAGAAATCTCATCCGCTATTGTGAAGGAGATGGAAATAAATCATCCTGAAACTTTTGTAAATCGTGATCCGACACAGGAAAAAGGCTTAATTGCTCCAAGAACTCCATGCCCAGTACTCTATGGTATTAGAGGTTCAACTTCTGAATCAGTACTTTCCGCACATAAATGGTTACAATCAAATCCTGCTGTTGAGAAATGTCAAAGATTCGCAATTCACAGAACGAACCAACTTAGTGATGATCACATAAGAGGTTTCTCAACTTCAACCGTTTTGACCAAACCTGTTGAAACGAAAGGTGCTCATTCAAGTTTAGAAGTAACTCATAAGGGGAATAGACAAACTTTAGTTGCCTTCAAAGAAGGAGGTGATGTGAACCGTTTACTAAGAAAGTTAATTCCAGGAGATCGAATCAATTGGTTAGGTTTAGAATCTCCTGACGGCAGTATTCATCTTGAAAGGCTGAGTATTGAATCATCAGTTCCAAGAATATTAGGGAGACCTATTTGCTGTAATAATAAAACTATGAGGAGTGCAGGAGTTAGTCAACCATTAAGATGTCTTTTTTGTCAAAAAGTCGTCTCAAAACACTGGGTTTTTGAAAATATTAATCTAACTGATTTAGAACTTACTAATGGGTGGGTAGAGCCATCACCCTCGCAACGTAGACATCTTTCCCGTCCACTATCACTGGGTGAGCCCGTAATGTTGAATTTAGATTAGGTGTAATAATGAGTATCGATATTATAGTTGGTTTTTTCCTGATTATCATTGCTATATTAATGTCCTATTATCTTATTATGACTAAACTAGTAAGAGGTGATAAAATTTCTAATGCTGATGAGCAGTATTCAGGAAGTGCTAAGGAACCAGAGAAATTATCAGAGCCCAGTGATGATGCAATCAAAGAGTTAGAGAAGTTAATCAGAGATATTAGTTGATTAATTTATATCCTTTTCTTGTAGCCTCTACAAGAAATTCTTTTTCTCCATCTTTAACCAATACTTTTTGATACTGATTATCGATTTTTGTTAACCAAACCGTTCTAAAAGATTCTTCAATTGTTTTCCCTCCTCTGGACATAAATCCTCGTAATCCTCTATTCTTACCTGAAGCATCTTCATATGATTCTGAGGTTATAATTATCTTTTTACCCTCATAATTTCCAACCAATTTTTTCATCAAAGATATTTCTTCTGCCTTCGCTCTACCAAAATTTTCACACCAACTTTCAATTATCAACAAATCATTCTCCTTAAATTTTGACAGTAAAACATTTATTTCATTTAATTTACTTCGTAAATCTTCTCCAAACTCTATTACAATCATCCTACTCAAAGTTAAATCATCTAGGTGTCCCAAAATATCTAATATTTTCCTTTGGTCAGGAAGATTTCTAGTCATCCAAATTACATTATTTTCTTTTTCCAGAGCACTAAGTAATATCGTTAAAGACATTGAACTAGAGTCTGAACCAGGACCTGAAGAGATATGTACTGGGCCCATGCTCATATCAATCATAGTCATCTCTAGTAATGGGGGTGCTTGAGTATTACTCAAGCCAGTAGGTGGCTATGCTGCTTTTGATTATATTCTCTCTCTAGCGATTTCCACTGCTTGGTCGACTATTTCGCCACTGAAACCCAAGTGACTTTCAGGCTTGAACAAATCAGAAAGTTCCTGTCTTGTGAATATTTTCGATATGGCTTCTGATCTAGCACAAATGTCTTCTAAATCTTCACCAGAATTAATTGCATTCATCGAAGCACTCCTTAGTACTTCATGTGCCTCATCTCTTGGCATCCCATTATCGACTAATGCTATCATTAATTTTTCAGCCATTACAAGGCCTTTTTGTGACTTAATATTATACATCATCCTCTCCGAATCTACACCCAGTTTTGATAAGACTTTATCACATTTTATAATAATATCATCCAATAATATCATTGAATGAGAAAGTGTGAATCTCTCTGCAGATGAATTAGCTAAATCTCTTTCATGCCATAATAGAGCATTTTCATATGATGGTATTATCATAGATCTAACTATTCTTGCTAATCCGCATGCATTTTCTGCTGTTATAGGGTTCTTTTTATGAGCCATAGTAGAAGAACCAACTTGCTTTTCAGCATCGAAATATTCTCCTACTTCAGCAATCTCGCTTCTCTGAAGATTCCTTACTTCTTGCAGGGCCTTCTCAATACTGGTAGATACATTTGCCATCCATGAAACCCATTCTATGTATCGGTCTCTTCCGACAACCTGAGTGGTAGCAATTGGAGTTTGAAGACCTAAATTTTGCATAATTAAGTTCTGAAGCTCGAATGCATTTTCTCCTTGTGCTGCTCCCGTGCCGACCGCTCCTAGAAATTTTCCAGTAGTAACTCTAGGAGTTAGTTCATCTAATCTATCAAGATGCCTTCTGAATTCATCTACCCAAACGGCCACTTTAAGTCCAAATGTAATTGGTACTGCTGCTTGACCATGTGTGCGTCCTAACATCACAGTGTCTCTCTCTCTTTCGGCCAAATCACACAATGTAGAGAGCAACTTTTTGAGTGTTTTTTGTTGTAAATTAATGCTATCACGTATTTGCAATGCTACTGCTGAATCAACTATATCATTACTAGTGGCACCTAAGTGTATACACCATCCCGAATCACCTGCTGCTTCTGCCATTGCTTTTGTTAGCGCCATAATGTCATGCCTAGTTTCTTTCTCTATTTCGTCAACTCTATCTGCTGTGACAATTTCAGGTTTTGCAATTTCTGCAACTTTATCGTAGTCTTCCGGACTGACTCTCCCAAGTTGGCAATGAGCCCAAATTAATGCTCTTTCAACATCAAGTTGTCTCTCATGTCTGCCTTCTCTCGACCAAATAGATTTAGCTTCTTCTCGTCCATATCTGTAATCTAATGGTGATACCGTCACGTTGTTCCCCATTATTGCGAGATGCTTTTCATGTTTGATTATAACCCTATGGTGATAGTTGAATTTTTGTAATATCCCAAACTCCTCTGACTCCATTCCAAGTTTTTTCTCCTTCACAAATAATCGTTTTTTTGAAGTGAGGTGCATCGAGTGTAATAGTCTCAAATTCTCCTCCTTCTCCATCTAAATTGAATCTAAATTTATTTGAGAGTATAGTTAATTCTTCCAGACTTTCTTTAGTTATTTTTTTCCCAAGCCATTTATGATCTAATCCTTCCGAAGAAACAGAAACTATTCTCACATCAAAACCATGTTCTATCAGAGAATTCATATGTTCTGAAGGGCTATGGTGCCATAATGGGCAGAATGATATGAGATTCAATCTTTCACACATCCTTTCAATTCTAGTTTTTTGATAGTCAGATCTCAGAGCACCAACAACAATTGCATCCAAAGTACCCTCATATTCTCTTATCGCATCTTCAAGTTCATCAATTTCATCATTTTCAATCCCTGAAGAATTTACTTTAAGCCACTCAACACCAATAGATTTCGCTTGAAATTCTGCTATTTCTGTGTTTTGAAGTTGAAACATCATGGAATCGTCGCCTATTATTTTTACAGTTATCATTACTTCCAAAGACCAACCTTGCATTAATGCCCACCATGATGCATAGGTGGAATCTTTTCCCCCGGATGCTAGGACTGCAACTTTCATACTACACCGAAAACGTCCTTGGCAATGAATGCCACTATTATCCAGCCATCTTACTGTCAAGATTCATAAGACACCTTCGTTGGTTGCAGTCTGATTAACATGCAGCCAAGCGGACGCGGATATGACCATGGAGTATCTACATTCTCTCCAGATGGACGACTTTACCAAGTAGAATATGCTCGAGAATCGGTAAAAAGAGGGACTACAACTGTGGGTCTCAAGTTTAAGGACGGAATCATATTGATAGTTGATAAGAGAATTTCAAGCAAATTAATCCTAACAGATTCCATAGAGAAGATGTACAAGATAGATGATCATATTGGGATCACAACTTCTGGCCTTGTTGCAGATGCTAGGCAACTGGTAGACAAAGCAAGAGTACAATGCCAAGTAAATAGAATGACATATGGAGATTCTATTGCTATCACAACTTTAGTCAAGAAAATGTGCGACTTCATGCAGTCATTCACTCAATACGGTGGAGCAAGACCATTCGGAACAGCCTTACTCATCGCAGGAGTTGATGATGAAGGCATCCATCTTTTTGAGACTGACCCATCAGGTGCATACCAATCTTACCAAGCAGGTGCGATAGGCCGTGGAAGGTCAACAGTAATCGACCACTTTGAGAATAATTGGAAATTAAACATGACTAAGAATGCGGCAATAAAACTTGGTTTGGAGGCTCTAAAAGAATCACTCGAAGACGACCTAAATAGGGAAACTGTTGAGATAGCAGTTGTAGATTCAAATGGGTATGAAAAGTTAGACAGAGAATCAACATTGAAGCAATTAGATAGATTGTAAGTATTTTCAGACCTACAATTCTAAGTCCTTCCCCCCTTCTCGAAGTTCATGGTTAGTCTTGATGATGCGGTTCTAGCCCGTCTTGAGAAAGGCGGTTCGAGATATGAAATTCTTGTAGATCCTGATTTGGTAGACTCTTGGAAAAAAGATCATTCTTCTGTTCCGATTGATGACCTGTTGGCAACAGATCAAATTTGGAATGATGCTAGGGCCGGAGATAGACCTACAAATGAAGCTTTGATAAGTGTCTTTGGTACAACTGAAATTATTGCTTGTGTGGATAAAATTTTGAGCGAGGGAACGATTCAATTGACTACCATTCAGAGGAAGAAAATTATCGCTGATAAGAGAATAAAGATTATTCATCAAATTGCAACCACTGCCACAGATCCTAGAACAAAGTTACCTCATCCAAAGACTAGGATTGAATTGGCTTTAGATGAAATAAGATTTTCAATAGACCCATTTTTATCCGTTGACCGCCAAGTCCAAGATGCAATTAAAATGCTCAAACCGGTCATCCCATTGTCTTTCATAACCATAAGGCTCGCATTCAAAGTTCCGGGTTCAGACTACGGCGGAGTGCATCGAATTTTAAGAGAATCAATTAAGAGAGAAGAATGGCTTAGTGATGGTTCTTGGGTTTGTGTCGTGGAAATCCCAGGAGGGATGAAAAATGAGCTTATTAGCCAAGTTGCTCATAGGTCATCTGAAGTTTCTGTGAAAGAACTAGACTGAGTATACCCCGTAGGGGTTCACATCAAGGTTATGAAGGGAGTGTTGGTCGCGCGGCTCGATAACATGACTGAAAAGAAGAACGCGGCCGGGCCGCAAGACAAACAACGAGTTACCCGACTCGTTGCTCCAGGGGAAGATCTTGGGGATTTAGAGGGTCATGAATTAGGTCATGGCGTGATAGCCATTGATGGCCGAATTCGTGCTACAAAGAACGGAAGAATGAATGTAAATGGGAATACTGTTTCCATTGAACCTAGAAGAACTGCATACGTGCCAAGGCCAGGAGATTTGGTAATTGGATACATCGAAGGATGTACTAACAATATTTGGTTTGTTGACATCGGTGCTCCGTTTAATGCGATATTGCCAATGAGTCTTGGTCCATCTAAAGCAGATTTTGGTGGAACTAGAAGTGTAATTGACATTGGTGAAGCAATACTATGTAGAGTCCAAGAAGTAGAAGAAACACATTCAAGCGTTGTTACCATGAAAGGAATGGGATTGCGAAAGATTCGTTCAGGTGCCGTTGAGAATATCGACCCACATCTATTGGGTAGATTAATCGGTAAACAAGGTAAAGCACTGAGACAACTCAAGGAGGAATCAGAATGCAGAGTTATTGTTGGAGACAACGGTCGACTTTGGATTGATGGAGATTTCAATGGAACATTAGAAGTTCGAAATCACCTCCGTTCACTAACTGCTGAAGCAAAGGCAGTGACACTGGGAGGTGTAGTATAATGGGATATGGAGACGTAGAAATGATTGATGCCAATGGCATCCGTAAAGATGGTAGAAAAGCAGGCGACGTGAGACCAATTTCAATTGAGTTAGGAGTAGTCCCTGTAGCAGACGGTTCATGTCGAATGCGTTGGGGTACGAACGAAGTAATAGCCGCAATATATGGGCCTATGGAAGCTCACCCAAGGAAAATCCAAAGACAGGATCGAGCAGTTCTGGATGTCAGATATAACATGGCACCTTTTTCTACATCTGATAGGATTAGACCCGGTTTTAATCGCAGAAGTAGAGAAATCAGCAAAGTTACTGCTGAAGCATTAGAAAGCGTAGTAATGCTAGAATTATATCCTCGTTCAAAAATTAGAGTTGAAATTGAGATAATCTGTGCAGAGGCAGGAACTAGATGTGTTGGTTTAACAGCAGCATCTGTTGCCCTGGCTCATGCGGGAATTCCTATGACTGACTTGGTTGTTTCAGTTGCATCAGGAAAAATTAACGACGTAGTAGTTTGTGACCTGAATAAGGCTGAAGATAACTACGGCGAAGCGGATTTGCCTATGGGAGTACTTCCTAATACTGGTGAATTAGTATTCCTTCAGATGGATGGAGATTTATCTCCTGAAGAATTCCAAGAAGCTTGGGATTACAACATGAATGCTGCAATGGTTATCCATGAGTATTGTGTTGAAGCACTAAAAACAGGGAGGTATCCTCAATGAGTATTCCTTTAGTTCCTCAATTATTAAGAAATCACCTTAGGGAATTAGCAGATAATGATCAGAGACTAGATAGTCGTACTCAATTTGAAGGCAGAGATGTAGAAATTGAGGTAGGGATACTAGCGAATGCAGAAGGTTCTGCTCGTGTTAGGATGGGAGATACTATTGTATTAGCCGGTGTAAAATTCCAGACAATGACTCCTTATCCAGATAGACCAAATGAAGGTGGACTAATGTGTATGGCAGAGGTAAGGCCGGTTTCTGGAAGACAGCATGAAGCAGGGCCACCAAGTGCTGAATCTATTGAACTAAGTCGTGTAGTCGACCGTGGAATTAGAGAATCAGGTTGTATTGACACATCTGACTTGTGTATAATTCCTGGTGAAAAAGCATGGCAAGTCATACTAGATTTGTTTGCAGTTTCAGATGATGGTAACTTATTCGATGCATTTGCCTTAGCAGGAATTACAGCACTACGCAATGCAATAATTCCACAAGAAAAATTTGAATTAGGAGAAGATAGACCTTTGCTAGTATCGAAAACGCCAATAATGTGCTCCTACCAGAGAGTAGGTGGAAGGTTCATTTTTGATGCTAATGGTAGAGAAGAACTGGGCGGAGACGAAAGAATCCATATCACTCTAGGCGATGATAATCATGTCCATTCATTACAGAAGGGTCTTAAGGGAGCCTTCACGGCCGCTGAATTCGAAGAACTGATGGAAGAGGCTCGTAAAAAGGGCGATGAACTTAGAAATATGGTCCATGCATTAGAAGGAGGTAATTAAAATGGCAAAAAGAACACAAAAATCTGGAGCAACAGCAAGATTCGGAGCACGATATGGTGTTAGTGTACGCCGAAGAGCAGGTTCAGCTATTGCTAAGAAGTCGAAAAATTACACCTGCCCAAAATGTCAGTACCCCAAAGTTAGCAGACAAGTTTCTGGAATCTGGGCATGCAAAAAATGTGATCATAAATTCACTGGTGGTGTTTGGGAACCATTCACTAGAGCATCCGATTCGAACAATAGAGTTATCCGAAGAGGCATGGAGGGTGCTACTGCAACTGACATGACTGTTATTGCTCAACAAGCGGCTCTAGAATATGAGCGTAAACTTGCCGAGGAATCAACTAATGAAGAAGAATAATTCTTCTAGTTTTGAAATAACATTTACACATTCCAATGCGCGAGCATTAGCAGCGGGCTTAGTAACAGAATGTAATTTTATTTGTAATGGCAATTTAATTACAGTTTCAGAGAAAGCAGAAAGTGTTGTTGATCTGAGAGCCAGATGGAATAGTCTAATGCGTGGGTTGATAGCATCAGAGCATGCCCTTAGTGCCACAGGAGAGGATTAAATGGAAAACTCGAACCCTCAAGATATTCAGGCCTTGGTACAAGAATTACAATTAGCCCGTAACCAAATTCAAACGGTTTCGACACAAATCAATGAAATTTCTTTGACATTAGAATCTTTATCTAAACAAGATAAAAATAGGCCAGTATTTCGAGCAGTAGGTAATCTACTGTTAGAAGTTGATGATAGAGATGATTTAGTCAAAGAATTATCTATATCCAAAGAGACATTCGAATCACATTTACAAAGAATGGTTGAGAGAGAAAATGAGTTACGAACTCAATATGATTCAGCAGTTAGTTCTATGGAATGATTAGGTGTTTTTCTATGAGTGAATCTTTAGAAAAAGCGACGCCATTAGAACTAGATATGTTAATTCTTCAAAAGAAAATTTCTCAGGGTGATTTTGAAAATATTAGTGCATTTTCAGAAGAAATCTTGAATCGTTCTAGGACGACTGCAGAGAGAGATCACCTAATTGAAGCCAGAGTGAGGATGGAAAGAGCCCTATTGGGGATTGTAGAACCTAGTTTAGTAGGTAAAGAGCTAAGATGGTGTGTAGATAGATTGAATGCGATATGTCCCGGTTCACCATTACATGGTCTTGCATTGCTTAATTTAGCCAATTGGCATAGAAATGTTGGTGAATCGATTATGTCTTTGGTAGTTCACGCAGATATTAGTAAAGCATATGGTCATCCTGAAGACATCATAGGTCTTTCGAGATTAGAAGCAGCGAGAATATATGTCACTTTGAATGATCTTGATCCTGCAATGA
>Ga0222715_10000093_pt1 | contig 90721 bp, 72 predicted proteins | sample C33_9DmetaG_FD_165056 | JGI IMG/M metagenome (GOLD analysis project Ga0222715, IMG submission 165056) | Estuarine water microbial communities from San Francisco Bay, California, United States - C33_9D | ecosystem: Environmental > Aquatic > Marine > Unclassified | place: USA: California...
AATTAAAGGATCACACCAGACAGCTTCTAGATGACGCCCATGCAATGCTCGCAGACCTTATCGAAAATGATAAACTAATTGCTAAAGCGGTTTACGGAATCTATCCCGCAGCTAGCAAGGGAGATGACATAGTGATTTATGAGGATGAGTCAAGAAGTGGTGAAAAGGCCCGTCTACTCACCTTAAGACAACAAGGAGCGAGAGGCGGAAAAGAAAGCTTAGCACTTGCCGATTATATCGCGCCAGCAGAATCCTCATATAAGGATTATGTAGGGACCTTCTGTGTTACCGCCGGATTCGGGTCAGATGAACTAGCCGCCGAATTCGAAAAGAATCACGACGACTACAACAGCATTATGGTCAAAGCATTAGCTGACAGACTTGCCGAGGCCTTTGCCGAATACCTACACGAAAAAGTTCGTAAAGAAACTTGGGGGTATGCAAAAAATGAAAGACTAAGCGGCGACGAACTTATCAAAGAAGCTTACACAGGAATAAGACCTGCGCCGGGATACCCAGCTTGTCCAGACCACCTTGAAAAACCAACACTTTGGAAGCTGATGCAAGTAGAGGAGCGTATCGGTGTAACCCTAACCGAGAGTCTTGCCATGTGGCCAGCTGCATCGGTATCGGGTTATTATTTCGCACACCCCAAGGCTAAGTATTTCGGATTGGGTAAAATAAAAAGAGATCAACTCGAAGATTACGCCAAAAGAAGATCGATCAGCATACAAGAAGCAGAAAAATGGTTAATGCCTAATTTAGAGGACTAGCAATGAAGGTTACTGAACACATTAAAAAAGCTAACGGGAAAACACTTTTCTCTTTTGAATTACTTCCTCCAAATAAAGGAGAGACCATCGAGTCCTTATACAATGCGATAGATCCACTCATGGAATTCAATCCTCCGTTTATCGAGGTAACCTATCACCGTGAAGACTATACCTACGTGGAACGCCCTGACGGCCTACTCGAGAAAAAGGTCACTCGAAAACGCCCAGGCACTCTAGGAATCTCTGCGGCAATCCAGCATAAATATGGAGTTGATGCCATTCCTCACGTGTTATGCGGCGGATTCACCAAAGAAGAAACCGAAGACCTGCTTATTGACCTTAACTTTATTGGAATTGACAACATCGTGGCCCTAAGGGGAGATGCGATGAGCTCTGAGACCTACTTCAAGCCTGAAAAGGGTGGACACGCCTACGCCTCAGAACTGGTAGAACAGATCAATTCAATGAATCAAGGAATCTACCTTGATTCAGGTCTAGAAAGCCCAGGCGCTACCGATTTTTGTATCGGAGTAGCCGGTTATCCTGAAAAACACATGGAGGCCCCATCACTAGATCACGATCTTAAGATGCTAAAATCCAAGGTAGACAAGGGAGCGCACTACATAATTACTCAGATGTTTTTTGATAATCAGAAGTACTTTGAGTTCGTCGACAAATGCAAATCAGCAGGGATCAACGTACCCATTATTCCTGGGCTAAAACCCATTTCAACCAAAAGACAACTCAACCTTTTACCTCACCGTTTTCATGTTGACTTACCTAGTGAACTAGTCAGCGCCGTTGAAGCATGCAGCGATAACAAGGCCGTTTATGAAGTAGGTATCGAATGGTGTATTCAGCAATCAAAAGAGCTGATGCAAGCTGGTGTGCCAATTCTTCACTATTATACTATGAGTCGTCCGAAGAATATCAAAGAGGTAGCGAAAGCCCTTTTCTAAATAGAGAAAGCCTCGCTAATCGCGAGGCCCATTCACTAACTAAACCAGACTACTAGAGTCTAAACTGTATTCCTGCATAGGCGCCAAAAGGGTGTCCGGGTCTAAACCCTGCAGGTACTCTTGATGCAGCATATACCTCATCGAAAAGATTAATCACATTTGCGGTTAGACTGATCTGAGAAGTGAGATGATATTTGGCTGAAAAGTCAATTACAATATTATCCTCTGGAGAAAGGGTGTCTTGAAGACCTCCATTAGATCCTCTAGTGGTAAATGATCCATTATAACGGCCATTAAAATTGAGTTCATAAAGTTGATGAGAAAACCCTAAGGAAATATTTAACTGATGCTGTGGAATGTAGGGTACTCGATCACCCTCAGATACAACACCCCAAATACCTTGAGTACTTCCGAAGTCATTTTGAAATAGTGCATTGGTCCAAGTATAGGCTAATGAGAAGGGCGTTTGAACTTTCGATGTTGGATCAGAGAAATTATAATTTACTAATACCTCTGCTCCACTAACATTTACCTCACCCGCATTAAATGGGTCAAGAGAACCAGTACCTCCGCTTGCGGCTAAATCTGAGCCTAGAAGATTAGAATAATCATTAAAGAAACCGATGAGCTCGCCTCTAAATCTACCCGTTCCAAAGCGTGAACCTATTTCATAGTTTACACTACGCTCAGCCTCTTCCCCAGGTGCACTACCAGGAGGTGAAAATCCTTTATGTACCCCACCGAAGACCGAAAGATTTTGGACAAAACTGTAGTTGAATCCGATTCCTGGGATAAATACATCGATTTGATTTTCTCTCACGCTAGCATCTGCTAGTCGATTTGTATCGGTCTTTCCCCAATCTTCTCGTTGAAGGTTGATATTCTCATATCGAATACCGGGAGTTAAAGTAAGGCCTCCCATTTTGTATTTATAAAGTGCATAGGCTGCAAAGGCATTAGCGCTTGAAATTCTGTTACCTTGTGCACCTCGAACACCCTCTGAGGTCATTGCCATACCACCGCCTCGAATGCTATATCCGTCTTCCCACTGAAAGCGATCTTCTGCATCATAGTGAACTCTAGCGCCCACTTCGATGTCGTGAAAGGCACCATTAGCTCCATACCAGTGATAATCAATCTTTGTTTGAACGCCACGAGAATAGTAGATTCTATTATTTGCCTTTAAGAGTAGTGCATCATCTTCAGAATCAAGACTTCCGTTGATTACATTCATGTGATTGGAGTAAGTAGTGGGGTCGTTTAAAACCGAAGCTAAACTCTTCTTGTCTTGGTCGAATACGACATCGTCTAATTTGTACCAGTTTCGAGTAAAACGATTCGTGTAAGAATTGGTTACTACCTTAAAATTGTTTGAAAAATCTATCACGTGAGTCAGCATAAATTGACGCTGTTCTGCGTTCATTTGATCCAATTGCGATGAAGCATAGCGAGAAAATGGGTTCGAAGCAAAATCTACCTCAGAAAGCCCTAGATAGGTTTCATTCGACTGCTCATCATAGAAGTGATACTTCAATTCTAAAGATTGAGGAGTTTTAGCTTCTTTCTTAGAATTCACTCGAAGTTTACCCATGATATCATAGATATCAAAACCTGTATTATCGTTGTCTCCGAGGCGCTTGAACCCATCAGAATTCATATTGAGATACTCGAAGACATAACCTATTTGTTCTGATGATTGTCCGACCGAAGTATATACCTGACCGGTATTGAAACTGCCTAGACTTGTACGAAGTTGAGCAGAAAACTCATCGGGAATTGCCGTAGAAACCAAATTAATCGCACCTCCCGTAGTGAATGGACCATACTGCACTTGGCTACTCCCTTTTAAAATTTCAATGGCTTGCATACGGGCAACTGATGGGAAGTAGTAAGCAGCCGGCGAACTATAGGGCGCAGGAGCAATGAGTACTCCGTCTTCCATTAATGTAATCTTTGAACTACGCTGCGGTGAAGTACCACGTAGCGAAATATTAGGACGTAGCCCAAAACCATCCTCTTCATAGAAATTCACACCAGGAACCGATCGAAGCGCTCTATTAATATCGATATAGCCCATTTTTTCTAGCTCCTCAACCCCTAAAAAGTAGGAAGCCCCTGTGCGATTCTGAGCTACATATTTATTCCCTAAAATAGTATTCGCTCGAATGATTACCTCGTCCAACTCTTGAATAGAATCAAGGGAAGAAAAATTCGAATCAGACTGTGCAGAAACGAATACAACTGAAAAAAACACTGAGAATACTTGGAGAAAACGTAGATTCATTTATTTAGAATAATTAAAAATAATATCTAATTAGGCTGCAAAATTAAAAACCAGAAACACATTTTACAAGCTTATTTAGAATAATTTTAAATAATAATCTACTCCTTTATTTTTCCTAATTTTCAGTCATGAAGAAACAGTTTGAGACAGAGGCGATTCGCGGACAAATGGAACGCTCTCAATACCTAGAGCACTCTGCTCCCATTTATATGACCTCGAGCTTCGTATTTGAAGATTCTGAAGATATGAGAGCCTCGTTTGCCGAAGAGAAACATCGTAATATTTATAGTCGCTATTCGAATCCGAATACCTCTGAACTTCTTCAGAAGGTGGCCAATATGGAAGGGGTTGAAGATGGCGTTGCTTTTGCTTCGGGTATGAGTGCGATTTATACCACTTTTGCCGCATTATTATCCTCGGGTGATCACATCCTTTCTTGTAGAGCGGTTTTCGGGTCAACACACACCCTATACACCCAATTCTTTCCCAAGTGGAATATTGAACATAGTTATTTTGACCCGGGAGATTTTGAGACGTTAAAAGCCCAGCTAAAGCCCAATACTAAAATTCTATATGTAGAATCTCCAACGAACCCAGGAGTTACTGTGCTCGATCTTGAAAAGCTTGGTGATTTTGCCAAAAAGAACAACTTACTTTTTATCGTAGACAACTGCTTTGCCACCCCTTATATTCAACAACCGGCTAAACTAGGAGCGCACCTAGTGATTCATTCAAGCACCAAGCTTATGGATGGCCAGGGTCGTGTTCTCGGAGGTATTACCGTCGGATCTCGCGATCTTATCGACCGCATTTATCGCTTTGCCCGAATCACGGGTACCGCACTTTCTCCGTTTAACGCATGGATACTTTCGAAGAGTTTAGAAACCTTAGCCGTACGCGTGGAAGCTCATAGCAAAAACGCACTTACACTAGCTGAAAAACTAGAGCAACACCCAAATATCAACTGGGTACGCTATCCTTTATTGAAGTCACATCCGCAATACGAAATCGCTAAGAAGCAAATGAAACTGGGAGGATCAATCATTGCCTTCGAAGTAAAAGGAGGGGTCGCTGCTGGAAAACGCTTCATAGATAACATCAAACTATGTTCAATCTCTGCCAACCTCGGAGATACTCGTAGTATTATCACTCACCCAGCATCAAGTACACATGCAAAGCTAAGCAGCGAAGAACGACTTGCCGTGGAGATCACCGATGGTATGATTCGTCTATCGGTAGGTCTCGAACATACCGATGACGTATGGAATGACCTAGCTCAAGCTTTAGAAGCTTAAGGATTCTCCTCTGAGTTCTTAACCTTAATTGTATTGAGGTTCTGGGCTACATAGCCTCCTACTGCTGCACCTTGGACTACTCCTTGATCGATAGCTCTACGGTAATGGATCCCTCCGTAAAGTCGAGAAACAGCAGCTTCTTCAGAGGCGTGCATAAACGACTTATACGAGCGCGTTGGTAACCCATAAGCCTCTTCGGTAGTATCATCAAAGGAGAAATTGTCTCCATAAATCTTTGTAAGAACTGTAGCGGCAGAACGAGAAATCACCGAGTGACCTGAAGTATACTCTGGAAATGGTGGCGTCTGCAACTTAGGTAGCCACTCCTCATCGAGGTATTGATTAATTAGCGTCTCAGGTCTTACAATTAAGGTGTTCCATTTGGTATCCCAGCAGGAGATAAATCCATCAAAAAGCGCCACAGTAACATTCAAGTAAGTATTAATGGTTTCATCAAATGAGTTTTCAGCAATTTGAGTGGCGAGCTTCGTGATACCGATCCAGTGTCCACCAGGGGTGATTTTCTTGGTAGCAAACATAGCGTGTCCCTTATGATGAGAAACATACGGGTTACAATCCCAAAACGCAGCGATCTGTGCCTCTTCATTTTCGTTATTATCCTCAGTCACCTTTCGACCTAATTCATAAACCTCTAATAGCTCAGCATAGAAAGGGCTATCTGGATTCATATCTACGGGTAGCGGAGGTACCGGATCAAACATTCCTGCATCAGGAATCACCATCGGTCTGATTCTATTCCAATGCGGCTCAATTCCTTCCATATAATCAGGAGGAGTTGGTTTCCAAAACTGGTCTCCTTCTTGAATCGTGTACTTAGGAAAGGTTCTAGTCTGCTTATAAAAATCAGTATCTGCCCAAGCAAAAATATGAGCAGCAACTTCTTCGCCATATGCGATCGAGGCTTCAAATTCACGAGTGGGCATTCCCAAATCATCTAACTCCTCGTAGAGTGACTCCCTGTAGGTATCTATACGATTTTCAGAAAAAATCAGTTGCTTACCCACTACCAAAAACGCGTGAATAGAAGCTAGTTGAGGATTCACTCCAGCTGGCAACTCAGGGATATCAGTGAATTCTTTTAGTTGGCCCGAAAGCGAAACGTATTTATCTGGATAAGCCTTCTGCATTACCGAGTATGCCGCAACGGTCGGATACACATATACCCTCGAAGCCACTACCGGAGAAAAGATATCGTAAACGATAACATCTGTAAGCTTTTGCATAGATTCATTAAACAAATCAGCATCTGCTAATCGATCTAAATAACGAGTATCCTTCTCACAACTAATTAAGGATAAGCTAACTACCAATAGTGTAGTCCATGCTCCTAGCCACTTATAAATTCTATTCATACGACAAAAATACGCAGTTTGTTTAATTTTTCTCTTCAATAATAAGCGCTGGCCCATTGTTTTGAACTACAATCAGATCCTTTGCAGAAATGCGATCGATAAAACGTCCCTCTGTATCTTTAGGGAGATTTAATGATCGATGAGATTGGAACTGTACTCCATCAAAATCACTTAATACTCCACCAGAATTTGAAAGACTTGGCCCTAACTCAGTGACATAGCCACTGTAGTTTCCAACATAATAAACCCTACCCTCTTCAACATAGAAATCTTCAATCGTTGATAGCTGAGCCTCGAGAGGTAATGAGATCCCTTCAAACGATCCAACCTCATTCTGAACAAATACCATCGAACGCATCTCAACAACTGCTTTAGTTTCAAAAATTTCGGTTCTCTCAGTCAGTGAAACGATATCTTGAGCATTTGCAAAGTCACTATACTTTAAAAACTTCTTCTTGAGGTAAGGCAAACTACTCACCAGTTTATCTTTTGATGCAAAGGGCACCGGTTCATCAAAGAAACTATAAAACACAATCGGGTCTAGTGATCCGTTTCCATCAAAGTCATCTAAATAGGCAACTACCGGTTTTTCAAGAGAAGGTTTAAACTTATGGTTAGCACCAGCGTTACCCGCCAGTATATCTAGTCTACCATCATCATTGATGTCGACGACTTCAAGGGTATTCCAAAAACCAGAAGTCTGATTTAGGCCAAAAGCAGTGGTTTGATTGGTAAAACTGCCTGCCCCATCATTGATTAAAACCGTTACCGGCATAAAATCACCAACGACAACGATATCCAAATGACCATCTGCATTGATATCTGCGAATTGACTATCTGTGACCATTCCCAGAGGAGCCTGGGCTACTGCCTCAAAGTACGAATTACTCTCAGGGGCGCTAGCCACGATAGCGCTTGTGGGTGAAAGCCCATATCCGCCAGGAAGCGATCGATTGCCGATAAAAAGGTCCTCATAGCCATCTCCATTAAAGTCTGCGGCAGAGATACTACCGCCATTCGACTGTGGCAGGTTCGCGGGGAATCGAACAAAATCTCCTTGACCATCGTTGATATAAAGACGATCCATCAAGGTAGCCTCCCCGTCATAGGTTTCGTTACCTCCACTCATAATATAGAGGTCCAAATCTCCATCGGCATCAAAATCAAAGGCTACTGCATCTACATCTTCGAAATTATAATCTTGTTCAAAGACCTCGACTTTTGCCTTTTCAAAATCTCCTGAAACACTTCCTAAGTACAATTCCGCAGCTTGCATCTTAGCTCCACCGAAGAATAAGTCATCAATTCCATCTCCATTAAAGTCTGCTCGGTTATAGGCAGGCCCCTCTATCGATAGTCTTTCAAGCATTAATGGCTCGCGTTCATAGTCGAGATAAGCATTTTCTTTATGAACATAGTCAAATGGAGTTGTCGAAAAGCTAGCGTCTTCTACTGGGCTCTCAAATGATTGGTTTAAAGGCTCTCCTGCGTCAAGTACATGATGAGTATCTACGGCGAGATTAGTATAAACCTCAGCCTTACCGTCAGGGTAATAAACCTCTAATCGGTCAATAGTCTCATCACTGCTTAAACCAAAATGTAGTCGAGTTGACGAGGCAGATGCATACCCTCTAGTACGAAGTACTTCTTTATATATTTCATTCCCCTCGTGTTCAACGAGAACCTTGGCATTTAAAGCATTTCGGGGTAGTGTAAACTGAACGAAATGAGTTTCACTAGTTGTATTTCTCAAAATATGCGCAGGCTCTTGAATGGTATTGACTACTAAATCTAAATCACCATCATTATCAAGGTCGGCAACTGCCGCGCCATTGCTATATGACGGATTAAACTGCGAGGAAGGATTTAGTCGTTCAAAATTTAAATCTCCACGGTTTAAGAATAGCTCATTTTCAATTTTTAACATGGGCATCTGCTCGATGAGTTGCTGTTCTAATTCAGCTTCGCTTGAGGCAAAATCATCAAAAGCGACATTACTCTGAAAGTTGATGAAATCGAGATCGTTCGGACGCTTATAAATGCCATTCGATATAAAAATGTCCGTATTCGAATCGTTATCAAAATCTTCGAGTAGTACCGTCCAGCTCCAATCAGTAGCAAAAGTACCTGTAGCTAGTGCAACTTCTTTGTAAGCCCCCTCGGTCGCTAACTGAAAATGATTTCGGGCAAGCTGCTCGTGATAGCCAAAGTCACGTTTGATTTGGGCCACTTTATCGCTATCCTCTCCTCCCGATTTCATGAAGACATTGGCACGATTCGGCATCATATCAAGGGTGAACAAATCAGGGCGTAGGTCATTATTCATATCGGCAATATCCACTCCCATCGTAAACCTTGTACTTGAATGAAGTAGCGAGTCTGATTGCTCTGTGAAGGTCTTATCGCCGTTATTTAAGTAGATGTAATCATTTTCGTGAAAGTCGTTTCCGACATAAATATCAATAAATCCATCTCCGTTGAGATCTGCCGTAGCTAGTGCTAACCCATAACCCAATGCGCTACTATAGATGCCTGCTTCTTTAGTTACCTCTTCAAAGGTGAGTACTCCAGTATCAGATAGTTTATTCTCATAAAGACGATCCCCTGAAAGGTCGTCACGTTCTTGACGACGATCGATCTTACCATAATTTCGAGGCGTGTGAATCGTATGATTGAGTAGATATACATCTAAGTCTCCATCTTTATCATAATCGAAAAAGCTGGCCTGAGTACCGAAGCCTTTAAAGTCTAATCCGACCTTAGCCGAAACCTCTTCGAAACTAGAATCCCCTTGGTTTAAATAAAGACGATTTTTTCCTGAGAGTGTTTTGTAATCTCCTACGGCAGAAACATAGATATCTTCGTATCCGTCAAGATTCACATCTGCAAAGGTTACACCGGTTGACCAAATGTTATCCTGAATAATGCCAGCAGCATCAGTAATATCTTCAAACTTAAAATCTCCTTTATTTAAATAAAGACGGTCACTCACCTCATTACCCGCAAAAAATAAATCTTCTAGCCCGTCATTATTGATATCTGCGATACCAACACCCCCTCCGTTGTAATAATAGAGATACTCGATAATATTCATATCGGGATCTGACGAAAGATCATTGCTAAAATCTACTCCCGTCTCACTAGCGGGTAGCTGTTCAAAAAGTTGATCACCTGATGAGTTCTCAGATTCACTCGGCTGACAAGCAGCGAGTAATAGGGCAATCCCTAGATATCTATTAATTCTTTGCATAATTGAATAAAGCTAGGGTATCTGAATTTCGACCAACGATCACCTTGTTGTCAAGGGTTATAATTGAACGAATTTCACCACCTAATTTAAATCCACGGTTTCCCTGTGGAATGCTAAAATGCCCCTTACCATCATTCTCTAGATACACCCCTTGAAGAGCGTCATAACGACCGATTTCAGGCTTTGTTTTGTATAAATTACCTCCTGCAAGAGCGTCAATGTCACCATCACCATCGAAATCGCCGATAGCAAGCGCATAAATGGGAGCAAATTGTGCTTTTAGCGGGAGGGCCTCGTACGCATAGGAACCATCAGGCTGACTTAGAAAAACAGCACTCGCCAAATTCGTAACTTCTCGAACTATACTTGACTCTAATTGCTCTTTAGTGAACATCTGCTCTACAGAGGCATCTTTAAATGAGGCATAATCGGGAAATTTCTTTTTCAGTGGCTTCATCTGATCGATAAGATTGTGTCTCAAGTCATACGGATAGTATTTACCATCTTCACGCATAAAACTTAAAACAGGGTCAATCTGTTCGTTTTGATCAAAGTCGTTTAGATACAATCGAATCGGCGCTTTTTCACTCGCCTCAAAGCGAGAATTCAAACCATGATTACCGACTAGAAAATCGACCACACCATCCCCATTAAAATCAGAAGTTTCGAGGGTTTGCCACCACCCTTTGTAAGCGGCTAGTTCTAAATTCGCATCAACGAATTGATCCCCTTGGTTCTTAAATACTCTAACACCCATGTATTCTCCCACCACCACTAAATCAAGGTCACCATCAGATTCAAGATCTACTATAGCAGCAGAAGTGATCAACCCCATTTCGATTAAAGAGGCTGACCAAGCAGAGGTCTCATCAGTAAATTCGCCAGATCCATTATTGATTAAAATATGACCTGAAGCAGGTAATCCGTAGGCATCAGCGACAGCTCGCTCTCCAACGAATAGGTCTAAATCACCATCGTTGTCAATATCTCCAGAAACTACGATCCCAGTATTGAAGAAATTGGTCGCTGTAGGAAGAACGGTTGTGCTTTTTGTCAGATTACCCTTACCATCATTCAAATAAAGAACATCGGCCAAATAGGGAATGAATTTGGAGAATTCTACTCCCCCATTACCCGCATATAGATCTAAATCGCCGTCACCATCAGCATCGAATAAATGGGGAGAGACCAGCTCAGAAGGTTGCTCTCCTTCTAAGCTAAAATCTGTTACTTGTTGTAAACCATTTTCTTGAAGTTCATACAAATTAGAAGCAAAGTCTTTCGCACCCGGCACTAATAGTTCAGTAATGCCATCTTGATTAAGGTCTCCAGCAACTATTCTTGGCCCTGGAGTACTGAGCATATGGGGCCACAATCGATTTCTGTTAAAATCGATAAACAAGTTCTCTTGATGTAGGGGAGCATTGGTAACACTCGCGCGATCAAATAGATCACTATTGAAATTATCGGTATCCGATTCATCTGAAACCACTGTTGTTTCTGGTTGCACCAATTCTAGACGTGTATTGGGCTGAATATCGCTAAGTACCGTTGATGCCCCATTAGGCCATTCTACACGAACTTCTGCAGGAGCAGAAAGCGCTAAACCTTGATGTAGTACTAAATCCATGCTCGATTGAAAGCCTCGAATGGGTTGGTGATGTAGGTAATAAGTTTGATCACCCTGGCTCACCCAAACACGTGCACCGATGGCCTGAGTATTTAGGCCAGAACCCTTCAATTTGAATTGTAAGTAACTGTTGTTAGGGTTACGCTCACTATGGTTTTCATAGACAAAGAGCGGCATGTTTACGTTATTCACTACAAGATCTAAATCGCCATCATTATCTAGGTCACCATAGGCCGATCCATTTGAGAAACTTGGAGTACAAAGACCGGTTCGCTCATCATTGAAAAACTGTAATCCCCCTTGATTGATGTAAGCGTGATTTTTTACGGGTCTTGACGGAATAATATCTACAAGCTTCGCATAATCAACCTCATCTCCTGAAACGATACTACTTAAAACCTCTTCACTTGAAACATATTGAAGATAATCTTGGTCAGTAAGATCACGATAAATCCCATTGGCAATGAAAAGATCTCGAAGCCCATCGTTGTTCATATCAAAAAACAGAGCTCCCCAACTCCAGTCTGAGGCCTCAACTCCTGCTAGACGTCCGATCTCACTAAATGTTCCATCAGCATTATTTAGCTGTAAGGTGTTACGAGTGAATTGGTGAAAATAGTCGTTATCGACATTGTACTTGTACTTGTCCCAATTCTCGAAAGTAGTCACCGATTTTAAGCGTTCATACTCTGAGGGAAGCATCTCAGTAACGAATATATCTGCAGCCCCATCGTTATCGATATCAGCCATGTCTGCACCCATCGAGGCGCCACTGATTGAACCAATTGATTCGGTTAGTTTTTCACTGAACGTACCGTCTTGATTGTTGATGTAGAGATAGTCGCGCTCGAAGAAGTCGTTAGATACGTAAATGTCTTCCCATCCGTCATTGTTCACATCTCCGACGGTCACACCGAGTCCAAACCCAATCACAGATCCGTAAATGCCGGCCTTTTCACTCACATCGACAAATACTCCCTCTCGATTCTCGAGAAGTTTATCACCCCCTAATTCATCACGTTTCGGACGCTCATTTCTTCTCAAATCAAAGCTCCCAATCGCCTGATAGGAGTTATTCAGCAGGTAAACATCTAGATCGCCATCTTTGTCATAGTCAAAGAAACTTGCGTGAGTAGAATAACCAGGATCGGCTAGACCATAAGCCTCGGCCATCTCCTCAAAATTACCATCTCCTTTATTAATAAAGAGTTCATTCTGTTTGTTATCGCCGGCGACATCTCCCGAGTTACAGACATAAATATCTAATAGGCCATCGGCATTGACATCAGCCATGGTAACCCCTGTTGACCAGGCTCGTGAACCTCCAACACCAGCGGTATCTGTAATATCTTCAAAAACAAAGCCTCCTTTATTCAAGTAAAGTTTATTCTGATTCTGATTGGAGGTTAAATAGATATCAGACCACCCATCATTATTAATATCTCCAATCGAAACCCCTCCACCATTATAGAAATTACGGTAGGTATAAACATTAAACTCATTGCTAAAACTAAGAGTGTTCTCAAAGCTAATCTGAGTTTCCTCTAGGGTCTTTAATTCAAACAGAAAATCTTTTTCTGCCTCAGCGCAAGACGCTACCAAAACAACAAACGAAAGAAGGTATAGTAGGTTTTTCATGTTTATCGAACTAGGTCGGGGTATTTTTTTCTAAGGTCAGTAATCACCGCTTTAACCTCTTTGTCATCGAGGACGTAGGCTAGAATCTGGCGGTTACCATCTACCTTTACATAGGTATCACGAGGTAATCCTTCTCGATCTATTTTAACAAACTCATTACCCGGATACCACATTTCAAGGGTGTCGAGGGCTTTAGGCAATAGCTGATCGGCAAATAATTGCTTATTCCAAGGAGCCCATCCGAGATGATAAAAACGCATATCAAGACCTGTCATGATATTTTGGTCATCAAAGACACCGTAAAACAAATGGTTGATGCGCTCACCTTCATTAACCCCTTCTAACTCATAAGCAACAAAATCATTGTTCGGCCCATGAGAAATGACTCCCTCAAGATTTAGCTCCCAACACTTGGTATAGAAGGTTTTCTTAGTATCGCCTAATAAAAGACCAAACTTTAGGCTATCTGAATACACCCCATTAGCCATTTCTGTTTTAACTAATCGATCGTAATTACTTTCACGAGTACATGCTCCTAAAAAAAGTAACAACGACCCCATCACAACGACAAAACTAATTCTGAACATAAACACTTTGTATTGATTGATTGTTAATTGCAGCTAACAAAATTAAAGAATCTCGAGCGCTATCAGTGTTAATTACACGAAGTTGACGAATTTGTCCTGAAATGTTAAGCGGACGAATTTGCTGAGTCAACTCATTCTCATAACTCAAGTCCAATTTCCAGCCCGAAGAGGCGTCATACGCGCCGTATTGCGGCTTGAAGCCGTACTGATTACCTCCTAAATAGAAGGTAGCAGAAGTATTATTTTGTGTGCCTTTTTCTATAGTATAAATACTCGAGTATTGAGCCTCATCTTTCAAAGAAATCGACTGGTAACCCATTTCAGAACTCAATAAGATCATGCTGTCTGTAGTATCTAATTCTAAAACTAGAGAGCTACTTAATAATTCTTCAGAGAATAGATCGCTCATACTTGCATTCGCATAGTCGGCGTAGTACAATAGCTTTTTCTTGAGACTGGGAAGCTGTTTGATGAGTTCATCTTTGTCATGTACCGGATAGTAATCCCCATCCACCTCATATGCATAGATCTGTTCAATACGTCCGTTTCGATCAAAATCATTCATATACATCCGCATCCTGGGTTTATAGAACCCATTGCGACCAGCGTTACCCGCCACAAAATCTAGAACCCCGTCACTATTCAAATCAAGAGTAGTAATCGATCGCCACATCCCCAAAGCAAAGTGGTGGTCTTCAGACTTTATCCACCCCGAAGCCAAATTATAAAACACCGTTATTGGCATCCACTCTCCCCCGACGATAAGATCGGGGCGCTGATCAGCATTCATGTCAGCAAAAACAGCTGTAGTAACCATACCTAACTGATTGAAAGCTTCGGTTTCGTATACAGCAAACTGACCCGTTCCATCGTTAATTAAAAGCGAAGAGTTAACCGGCAAACCATAAGTTCTAGTATCAAAACGATTTCCTACCCATAAATCTAAATCACCATCGAGATCAACATCGGCTGCAGCAACTGCACCCGTACTGAAAACAGGTAATGTAGTCTCTTTCGAATACTCAAATTCTCCAGAGCCTGTGTTTAGGTACAAACGATCTTTTAAATCAGTACTAATTTGAGAAAAGGCACGACCTCCTGAAGCTACATACAAATCTTTATCTCCATCACTATCGGCATCGAAGAATAGTGCCTGAACATCCTCTGAGTTTTTATTAACGTCGAAGGGATCAGTGATTTTAATATATCCAGAAGATGAACTAAGATATAATTCAGCTGATTGTCCTTTAGCTCCTCCCAAGAAGATGTCATCGAGACCGTCACCATTCAAATCGGTAGACGCCATCGCAGGACCTTCATTAGAGAAATATTGGGGAAGCATACGCTCAGCATCAAAGTCAATGTAGCGGTTCTCTTGATGTTGGTAATTAATTCCTTTCTGAGATAAGTCTACTACAAGTTGCGAATCTAGGTCTGCCTTATCTGATGAAATAGGCTTCACTTCTGATGAGTTATAATCTATTGTCAAAATTTGATCAACGGCTTGAACCATATGCACAGAACGCATGCGATTTGGCCAGATGACCTCGAGAGAGTCGATATGAGTACGGTTGCCTAAACCGAAGTGCAATCGATTCGGAACCGAACTTTCAAATCCTCTTGACGGATATTGTTCAGCCATCATCATACTTGAATCAGAGAGATAAACGATTACTTTGGCTCCAATAGCAAAGATGTTTTTATCGGTTCCTTTAAGCTCGATTGCCAAAAAATGATGCCCCAATCGCTCGGATTGATTTTCATAAACAAAGGCATCTGCATCAATATTATTTACAATTAGGTCCAGATCTCCATCGTTATCTAAATCACCATAGGCAGACCCGTTGCTGAAGCTAGACTCGTTAAGACCCCATAATTCGCGAACATTTTCAAATGTAAAATCTCCCTCGTTGCGATAGACCGCATTTGGAACAGCAGAGGATGGCATTAAGTCAATGAGAGCTGTAACTGCTTCTTCTCCTTGCCGCATCTGCTGACGTAAAGACTCCTCGTTAGCATTGTAGGTTAGATAATCGCGATCTAAGAGATCCTTGAAAATTCCATTACTGACATAGATATCACGATATCCATCATTATCCATATCAAACATGAGCGATGCCCAACTCCACTCAGTGGCAGAAACACCCAATTGCCTACCAACCTCATAGAATCGGTTGTCTAAATTGCGCTGTAAGACATTGCGTGAATACTGCTTGTGATAACCCATCTCGCCTGCGAGCTGAAATTTATCCCAAGATTCAAAGACTTGCTTAGACTTTTGGCGGGCTAGCGTTTCAGGCAACATCTCTGTCACCATAATATCGGGACGCAAATCATTGTCTAAATCCGCAGCATCAGCTCCCATAGACCCCATAGACAAGGCATCGAAATAACTGTTCGAAGATTCAATAAACCCCTCACCACTTTGATTGATATAGAGGTAGTCCTTTTCGAAATAGTCATTAGAGATGAATAGATCTGGCCAGTGATCACCGTTAAAATCTGAAAGAGTAATACCTAAACCAAAACCTATGGCCGAAGAATAAACACCTTTCTCTGAGGATACAGGTACAAAAAAACCATCTCGATTCTCTAGTAACTGATTTCCATCTTCAGAGGCAATCTCTCTTTGACTTTCAATCAAATCGTAAGCACCCACCGATCGAATAGAATTATTCAACAAGTAAACATCTAAGTCTTCATCCCCATCATAATCGAAAAAAGCAGCCTGAACAGAAAGCCCCGTTATGTCTAGTCCATAGGAGGCGGCAGACTCAGTAAAAGTTAAATCACCGTTATTGATAAAAAGCTCATTATATCTGCGTTCCCCACCCGGTTTACCCGATTTCGCAACGTATAAATCTAAAAATCCATCATTATTGATATCAACAAAGGTGGAACCTGCACTCCAATTATCTTCACATGCTACACCTGCGGTCGAAGTAATGTCTTCAAATTGAAAATCACCTTTGTTCAAATAGAGTTTATTGGCAACAAGATTACCCGTAAAGTAAATATCAACTAAACCATCGTTGTTAATGTCGCCCAAGGCAACACCTCCACCATTAAAGAAGTTACGGTAGGTATAGGGGTTAAAATCTTCGGTAAAATAGAGCGTATTCTGAAAATCTATTCCAGTATCAGAACGCTTTAAAAACAAAGACTCAGAACCCGTACAACCAACAAATAATAAGGCTATAAGGACAAGCACTCTCATAGGTGAAAAAATCTTCTGGAACAAACAGCAATTTAGCCAAGAATAACGGCTTATAAAAGGAATAGTGCGCGAAAAAAAATGAGTGAAAATAAAAAGGGCGGCCCAATTGGGCCGCCCTTGTTTTATTAAAATCGATGGTTTAGTAACCAGGATTCTGAGATAAGTTAGAGTTAGCTGTAAGCTGCTCTGTTGGAATAGGCATAAGCTCTCTGTATTCAGCAGAAGCACCTTTTTCCCACCAAGTTCCACCCCACTTACCGAAACGGATAAGGTCGGTACGGCGAGAAGCTTCTTGGAACATCTCACGACCACGCTCAGCTAAGAACTGATCAGCAGTAATGCTGTTCATAGCTGAAACACCAGCTCTACCGCGGATAGCGTTTACTTCAGGTAAAGCAAGTGACCAGTCACCAGCATTACGAGCCATAGCCTCAGCGTGGATTAGGTGAAGATCACCTAAACGAACGATTGGGTAGTCGTTGTTCATGTCTGGACGACCAAACTGCTGGAAGCTGAATTTACCTAAACGGTAACCACCTGTACGACCAGCGTTTGGTTCTAGCTCATTTATTGAAAGTGAATAGCTAATCTCAGGAGATGCGGTATCAGATGCAAGATCCACAAGCGCATTTCCACCATAGTCTAATTGATCACCAGCGATAAAGTTCGCTTTTTTACGAGCATCACCATCTTCGTATGAGTTTACAAACTCTTCAAGAGCCACATAACCATTCCATGGCTGAGCCTCGAAGTTCCAAGTATACTGAGAAGCATAGTGAAGGGTCATTTTAGCAAAATTCATGCCTCCTGCAGTAGCCTCATCATACTTAACAGACCAAACGATTTCTGGGTTGTTCTCATTAGTAGGTGAGAAAACTGCAGCATAACCGGTAAGGTTGTCAGGATCAGTAGATACTGAAGGACGCTTAGCTAGGTTAGGTACAGAAACTGAAGAATCAGATAAACGGTAGGGACCGTTATCGATCACATAACCAGCAGCAGCAGCAGCGTCAGCATAACGAGCAGTACCCGTGTAAACTTCAGCGTTCAAGTATAGCTTAGCTAAAATACCTAAAGCAGCGTGTCTGTTGATTCTGTACTTGTTATCACCAGTACCTAGATTAGAGTTATCTAAAGCAGCTAAATCAAAGCTAGAACCCATTCCTAGAGCTGAAAGAAGTTCTCCTTCAATCCAGTTGAATACAGCAGTTCTGCTTGACTGAGCGTTAGATCCTGAACCATCAGCGATAACGATGTTACCGTATAAGTCCATAAGTCTCCAGTGCAAGTAAGCACGAACAACTTTTGCTTGTGCCATTTGGTCAGCATTTAGTCCTGAATTTGCAATTGCATTGTTAACAGCTGCAATAGAACCATATTGCTGTGCCCACGTTCCAGTAATAGGACCGTTAGCAGGAGTCCAAGTGTGACGGTGCATATCTAGCCAGATACCACCATCATACCAGTCACCACCTTTTTGAGTTACCGCCATCTCATCGGTTGAAACCGATTGAACTGAGAAGTAACCACCGTGGTTAGCAGTACCACCGTTACGAACTGCATCAAATACTGCAGTAAGAACGTCACTACCACCACCGGCAGCACCGGTAGAGATTCCCTCTACAGAGAAATCTTGTGTAAGATCCCCTACGAGATCCTCTTCAAGATCGGTACAAGAGTAGGTTAAACCTACAAGTCCGAAACCTAATAGAAGTTTGTGTAAGTTTTTCATATCAATTTTATTATTAGAAGTTAATGTTTACACCTAAAGTGAACGAACGTGCTGAATAGTAGCTATTTCTACGATCGATACCAGGAGCAAGTGGGTTACCATCTAAAAGATCGAATAACGCTGGCTCAGGATCAGATCCAGTATAGTTAGTAATCACGAACGCATTCTGAACGTTAAGTGATAAGTTCACGTTATCAGTGATAGGACGTGAAACAGTAAGGTTGTCTAACTTGAAGAAGTCAGCTTTCTCAACATATAAAGAAGAGAAGTTTGCGTTCTTAATCGCGTCGTTAGCAAGCTCTGTGTTGATGTAGTTGTAAGATTTCTGAGAACCTACACGTGGCTCATAGAATGCACGGAAAGTGTTCACTAAGCTGTGACCAAATGCACCTCTAAAGAATGCATTAACCGTGTATTTACCAAGAGTAAGTTGGTTCGACCATCCTAATTCTAGATCAGGAATACCACTACCTAATACATCGAAGTCAACGTTTTCGTCAAGTGCGTTGTTTTGACCAACTACTAATTGACCATCACCGTTTACATCAACGAAGTTCTGAGAACCGTTAGTAACTGTACCGTCCCAAACTGGACCCCAGATTTGACCGATTTCTTCACCTACTTTAACACGAGTTACGAAAGTATCGTTCTGACCAGGAGCACCTAGGTTACCGAATTTATCAGCATCCTGAACATACTCATCAAGAACAACTTTGTTACGTGAAAGAACGATACCTGTAGTATAGTTATCAGTCACGTCATAATTAAGAGCTAATTCAACACCATCAGATGATAATTGACCAGCATTCTCGAAACGACGATCGAAACCGTAAACTGCAGCATCTACGATACGGTTGATGATGAAGTCTTTCGAAGTTTGTTGGTAAATATCAAGTGTAGCAGAGAAACGATCCATAGTTAAATCGATACCGAAGTTAATCTCAGCTTTCTCTTCCCACTTAAGGTTAGGGTTAGCAGCACGTAGAAGACCAGTAGCTCCACCAGCAGCACCGTCACCACCCCAAGACCATCCACGGATTTCTTGAGAAAGACCGTATCCGCCTGGAAGGTTACCAGTTACCCCGTAAGAAGCACGAGCCTTAAGCTGTTGAACACCTTCTAAACCAAGGAAAGAGTTTAAGTCAGCACCTAGACCAACAGCTGGGAAAGTACCCCAACGGTTATCAGCACCAAGCTTAGTTGAACCTTCACGACGAACAGACGCATTCAAGTAGAAGTTGTCAGCGATTGTCATGTTTAGACGAGCAAAGTAAGCTTCGATTTCAGTATCAGGATTTCTTGCAGAATTCGCAGAAATCTGACCTGCATTTAATAAGTCTTGAGAATACTCAATTGCATCGATGTAATCAATTTGATCACCAGGGAAATCACCTAAAGAGAAGTATACTTCATTGTAGTTCTCTTTCTGGTAAGAATAACCTCCAGTAACTGCGATGTTCATGTTGTCATAAGACTTTCTCCAAGTAGCGTAAGCCTCGTTTAATTGGAAATCGAAGTTATTCTCATAGAACTGAGCAGAACCCTTACGAACAGGAGAATCAGCACCACCATTCCAAAGAGAAGTAGTTCTGTAGTATAGACGGTTTGCATAGTCAGTAGTCTGAACTGCAGAACGGAAGTAAGCAGTTAGGTTATCATTAACGCTATACGCTAAATCAACACCGTAGTTAAGCTCACGACGTTCACCGTTATTAATATTCTGCTTGATAATAGAAACTGGGTTGTAAGAATCAAATAAACCTAAAGTTTCAAAGTATCCACCAAACTGAGCACCATTGAATGCATAAGGAGCGTTAGCTGCTAATACAGGAGCAGTTGGGTTATATAGTGTAGCATAACGAAGTGCCTCGTTGAAACCATTTTGCTGATCTCTCTGAGTAAACGAAGTGTTGAAGTTGATTCTCAACTTATCGTTAAGGGCACGAGTTGAAAAGTTTAAACGTGTGTTAAACTGCTCAAAACCGTTATTTAGAAGAATACCTTCTGCATCACGAATGTTTGCAGAAACACGGTATGAAGTAGAGCCGTTTCCACCTGCAGCAGAAATGTTATGAATCTGAGTGAATGCATCACGAGTCACCTCATCAATCCAGTCAGTCTTAGACCCTAAATCACGACCACCAGCAGCAACAAACTCTTCTGGGCTCATGTAATCGATCTGGTTAAGAATACCAGAAGTAGAGAATTGACCGTTGTAGCTGATTTGAGTTGCGCCAGCTTTACCAGACTTTGTAGTAACAAGGATTACTCCTGAAGATCCACGAGAACCGTAAATTGCAGCAGCAGAAGCATCTTTAAGAACGTTGATGCTCTCGATATCGCTAGGGTCAACGTTGTTAAGTGAAGCTCCGATTACCCCATCGATAACTACAAGAGGAGAAGAGTTCGCACCGATAGTTGAAAGACCACGAAGACGAATTACCGCACCTGCGTTAGGGTTACCCCCTCTGTTGTAGATCTGAAGACCTGCAACCTTACCTTGAAGTAGTTGAGAAGCATCATTGATTGCCCCTTTGTTGAACGATTCCTCGTCTACCGAAACTACCGCAGAAGTAATTTCTTTTTGTTGCTGAGAACCGTAACCAGTGATTACAACCTCCTCAAGCACGTTACCCAACTCAAGCACTACATTAATAGTACTCTGGTTGCCAACAGTGATTTCTTGCGCAGTGTAACCTACATAAGAAAACACAAGTACGTCTCCTGTACTAGCTGAAATCGAATAGTTACCATCGAAGTCTGCTGTAGTACCCGTAGCTGTACCTTTAACTACGACTGTTGCACCTGGTAGTGGTCCCTGATTATCAGAAACAGTACCTGAAACAGTCTGCGCCTCTGTCATACCGAAACACAATAGTGCTGCGAAAAACAGAAAACCTTTAAGCATCATTTTCATAAGAGTAAAGTTTAAGTTTATTTTCAAGGCGTTAAAATAATGCAAAAATTATCAGATACAAAATATCGGATGCGAATTAGGCCTACATTTGCAGATTTTCACAGCATAATTATCGAATTGGTAATTATTTCACACTTTTTTTGAAATCGAACTTTTTGATTTACCACCTGATTTAGGTTAAAATAGTGCAAAAAATAGGGTGTAGTTCAACAAAAAAGCCGCAAAGAGCGGCTTTTACGTACTGAAATTAACCTCAGAACCTATAATCTGTCTGCTACCACTTTATAGGTAGGATCTTCGATAATGTTGACTTCTATTAAACTTTCTGCATTTTTTATCAATTTCAAGCAGTCTTTACTGAGGTGTTTTAAATGAATTTTTTTACCTGACCTAGCGTAACGTTCGGTGACTTTATTTAAGGCTTCAATAGCCGACATGTCAACTACACGACTCTCTGCAAAGTCAATCACGACCGCATCAGGATCATCAGTCACATCGAACTTTTCATTGAAAGCCGCTACCGAACCGAAGAAAAGCGGACCGTAGATTTCGTAATGCTTAACTCCAGCTTCGTCGAGTCGCTTACGGGCGCGAATTCGAACCGCGTTATCCCAAGCGAAACCAAGGGCAGCAATAATAACACCAACGATAACCGCTAGGGCAAGATTGTGAAGGAACACAGTCACTAAGGTTACTAAAACCATTACAAAAACATCTGACTTAGGCATTTTATTGAACGTTCTAAGGCTAGCCCATTCGAACGTTCCTATCGACACCATAATCATAAGTCCGGTAAGTGCTGCCATAGGTACACGCTCGATAAGCGAGGAACCGAACATGACGAAACTCAGGAGTCCGATAGCGGCAACGATTCCCGAAAGACGAGCTCGGGCTCCGTTGGATACGTTAATTAGTGATTGTCCAATCATGGCGCATCCGCCCATTCCAGAAAACATTCCAGAAAGGGTGTTAGCTACCCCTTGAGCTAAAGCCTCTTTGTTGGCAGAACCTCTTGTTTCGGTAATCTCATCTACAATGTTAAGGGTAAGTAGACTCTCTATAAGCCCAACACCTGCAATAATTAGTGAATATGGAGCAATCAATTTTAACGACTCAAAACTCCAATCAATTGCCGGAATATGAAACGGCAAAAACCCTCCTTTAATCGATGCAATATCACCTACGGTACGCGTATCTAAACTAAAGAAGGTTACCAACCCAAAAATGATTAGTATAGCTGCAAGTGATGAGGGTATAACCTTGGTGAGTTTTGGCAAGAAATGAATAATAAGCATCGTTAGGGCCACTAAACCAAGAAGGAGATATAATGCAGAACCCTCGAGCCAATTTCCTGAGGCATCCTTGAATTGAGCCAATTGAGACATGAAAATGATGATAGCTAGACCATTCACAAATCCAAAAATCACCGGATGGGGCACCAAACGAATAAACTTACCTAAACGTAAAAGACCAAATAAAACCTGAATTAGACCTGCTAAGACCACGGCAGCAAAGACGTATTCGACACCATGTGATTGAACTAGCGAAACAAGGACTACAGCGACAGCACCAGTAGCACCTGAAATCATACCAGGCCGGCCACCGAAAACTGAAGTGATCAATGCCATTACTACAGCGGCATACAAACCTGTTAAGGGCGATAGCCCAGCAATTAATGCAAATGCAACGGCCTCGGGTACGAGTGCCAATGCCACAGTAATACCCGAAAGAATTTCGGTTTTATAGCTAAAAGTGTAAGTAAAGTCGAAAAGTCTTAGATACTTCTTCATTTCGCGTTTTGATTGATGGCGCGAAAATAGGGCTTTATTTAAGACTGAACCCCAAGAAGGTAACGTCTCTCAACCCACTTAAAACTGTAGTAAAGAATAGCAGCGTAAAAAAGATCACCTAATAGGGCATTTCTAAAAAATGGGATAGCTGCGGTATAGCAAGCGATGATGCCCTCGATGGTCAATGGGTATCCAAGCAACCATACACCAAAATTAGAAATAATAAAAAAGGCAAGCGATGAAGACAAGACGGTAAGTACATTCATTTTCTGAGACCATTGTCCTATAAAAACAACCATAGCAAATGAAGCGTAAACAAACCAGCTAATGGTATAGAAGCCGAGGATTACATCAGAAAGGATCATCACGGTAAAAGGTACCGCGAAGGCGAGTGCCTTATTTTTAAAGTGACGTCCTGCAAAAAGAGCTGTGGCCGTTACCGCTGTGAAATTAGGTAAGTGCGGTATGAATCGGCTGAGTATTGCGATCAATACAAAGGCGATCAGTAATTTTTCTCTAGAAGAAAGGGTTTGCAGTCGATTCATGCTGCGAAGATCGCACAACTTTAATTAAAAACAAAAGCCCTGAAAGTATGACTTTCAGGGCTTAAGCTAAACTCAAAAATGAATTAGTCTAACAAATCAAAACGATCCAAATTCATCACTTTATTCCATGCAGCTACAAAGTCATGCACAAACTGTTCTTTATAATCAGCACCGGCATAAACCTCAGCAAGTGCACGCAATTGTGAGTTCGAACCGAAGATTAAGTCAACACTAGTAGCTGTGTACTTTTGAGTACCGGTTGCGCGATCCGTACCGATGTAAGTTCCGCCTTCACCTTTTTCCCATTTCGTACTCATATCTAGTAGATTCACGAAGAAATCATTCGACAGTACACCCACATTATTGGTAAACACACCATTTGAAGAAGAGGCATGATTCGCCCCAAGCACGCGTAAACCTCCGACTAAAACAGTCATCTCTGGTGCACTTAATGTGAGTAATTGTGCTTTATCTACCAATAATTCTTCTAGTGGACGATCTGCGCTACCCTTAACAAAGTTTCTGAAACCATCAGCTTTTGGCTCTAAAACTGCAAACGAATCAACATCAGTCATTTCTGCGGTTGCATCTGTGCGACCTGGGGTAAATGGAACTTCTACAGAAACACCTGCTTCTGCTGCAGCTTTTTCAACTGCTGCGCAACCTCCGAGAACGATAAGATCTGCTAAAGAAACTTTTTTATCCCCTTTGGCATCAAAATCAGCCTTCACCTTCTCCAGTGAAGAAAGCACTTTAGATAAACGCTCAGGTTCATTTGCCTCCCAAAATTTCTGTGGAGATAAAGCAATACGAGCTCCGTTGGCTCCACCTCTAAGGTCTGAACCTCTGAAAGTAAAAGCAGATGACCATGCAGTGAAAACCAGATCACTAGTTGATAATCCTGAACCTAATATAGCTGACTTTAATTGAGCAACATCTGAACTTTCGATTTGCTTGTAATCAGCCGCTGGAACAGGGTCTTGCCAGATTAAAGTTTCTGCTGGAACCTCTGGCCCTACATAATTAGTCTTAGGACCCATATCACGATGCGTTAACTTATACCAAGCTCTTGCGAATGCATCAGCAAACTCATCTGGATTCTCGTAGAATCTTTTCGAAATCTTATTGTAAGCAGGATCTTCTCTTAATGCAATATCAGAAGTTGCCATCATTGGAGCGTGACGCTTATTTGGATTGTGCGCGTCTGGAACCGCATCAGCAGCCTGACCGTTCTTCGGCTTCCACTGGTAAGCACCAGCAGGGCTCTTAGTAAGTTCCCACTCATAACCAAATAAGGTTTCGAAATAGCTGTTATCCCACTGAATTGGAGTTGGTGTCCAAGCACCTTCAAGACCAGATGTTATGGTATATTCACCGTTCCCGGTTCCGAAGCTATTCGCCCATCCAAACCCTTGCTGTTCAACTGGAGCACCTTCTGGTTCTACACCAACATGTGCTGTATCACCAGCACCGTGTGTCTTACCGAAAGTGTGACCACCTGCAACAAGTGCTACCGTCTCTTCATCGTTCATAGCCATTCGAGCAAAAGTTTCGCGAATGTCACGTGCTGAAGCAAGAGGATCTGGCTTACCATTAGGACCTTCTGGGTTAACATATATTAGACCCATCTGAACCGCAGCTAATGGATTGTCAAGCTGACGATCACCAGTGTAGCGTTTATCTCCTAACCACTCTGTTTCTGGGCCCCAGTAGATATCTCCTTCTGGCTCGAATACGTCTGCACGACCACCACCAAAACCGAAAGTTTTAAAGCCCATAGTCTCAAGTGCAACATTACCAGTAAGAATCATAAGGTCTGCCCATGAGAGCTTATTCCCGTATTTCTGTTTGATTGGCCAAAGAAGACGTCGGGCCTTATCAAGGTTTCCGTTATCTGGCCAGCTGTTCAGAGGAGCCATTCTTAACGTTCCTGCTCTTGCACCACCTCGGCCGTCTTGAATACGGTAAGTACCCGCACTGTGCCATGCCATTCTGATGAAGAATGGACCGTAATGACCGTAATCTGCAGGCCACCAATCTTGAGAATCAGTCATTAAATGAGCTAAATCCTTCTTTAACTCATCATAGTTGATTGAAGCAAATGCCTTTCTGTAATCAGTATTTGATCCTGTAGGTTTCATTTCAGAAGTGTTCTGATGAAGCATTCTGAGGTTCAATTGCTCAGGCCACCAATCTGCGTTCGAAAATCCTCCCGCAGCCGTGTGACGGTGCTTAGCCCCCATTACTGGGCACTTTTCAATTCCTTCGTTTGTATCGTGTGAGTGCATAGTAAAATTTTTTGCAAATTAATTCATATTCAGTGTGATAGAGGCACTTTCAAATAAGTTGTATTAATTCAACTATAAGATAATCTTATAAACTGAAATCGCTCTAAAGTTTTTTATTATAGTTCGTTCTGAAATGCCTTCTCAGCAGCGATTCTTCCACTACTCATTGCGGCATTCAGTGAAGGGTAAAGCAAGTAATCTCCTGAACGGATGACACTCTGATTATTTTTTGACGAATCAGGTTTGAGGCGGATTTCAGAAATAACAGGGAGCGCCCTTTCGATCTTATAATGCTTAACAAGCTTTCCAGCTTCAATTCCCGAACGCGTCTTAATCTCCTCTCTAATCAATACCTCAAGACGATCTGAATCTTCTGACACACCAATAGCGGTAGCAGAAAGAATAGCAGTGTTGCCATCTTGGAGAACATGCATCGAATTCACTGAATTTGATTCAGGAAACAATCCTATCACATTCTTTAATTTCTCAGAATACTTAGATGCTTTGGGTAATTCAAAGTAAAATACCTCAGTACCATGCCACTTCTGATCCTGTTCTGCAAAAGTTTGTATCACCTTATCGTGTCGATCTTTAACCTCCTCAATCGTTACTTTATGATTCAATAATACGTTTGTTTTTGTAAGCTTGGCAGAGAGTTGGTCAATTACTGACTGCATGCCTCCTTTCGGAAAAGCCGCATAACCATTAGCAAACATGTGAAAAACGAACTCAAACTGTTTCACTGAAGTTTGAAGCTCCTTTTCTAAGAAAATACCTCCATAAAAAGGTTTGAAAAATTGATTAATAAATCGCTCACTGTATTTCGAATAGAGGGATTCAAGGGTCGATTGATCGCGTTGATTGAAGATTTCCTCTACCGGTAAACCGCTAATTCTTCGCTGTTCAACAAGTAGCTTAATTTTATCGAGTAGACTTGCAGAGTTTGCTTTAATGGTAGGCCACAAAAAAGAAGGGTCTCTAAAGGCATCTCCGATAAGTTCCACCTTACCATCTTTTCCAAAGATATAGGCTCCTGGCCTGAAGTAATGTAATTCGAGCGCAGACAGATCTAGGTACTTGATAACTTCCGGATAGGCTGTTAGAAGCACCTGAAACCCATGGTCGAGGGGAATGTCATCAAAAAAATCTGATTTAACCCGGCCCCCTAATCGGTCTGTAGATTCATATATTGTGGGAGAAACACCTTTTGACTCGAGTTCTAAAGCGGCAATGATACCACTGATGCCACCGCCAAGGATGGCAACATCAAAAAGGGATTTAGACATTTAAACCGTAGGGACGTGTTTAATGCGCTTTTCGATTTTCTGCTTCTTAGCTGTCACGCGCTTCATCCAATCCATAAGGTCAGGGTCTTTGGATTCCTTATAAATCTCATTGATGGCAAGAACAAGAGCTTTACCTTCTCTTGAGTATTTTACACGATCACTTGTGCTCATGTGGCTCATGGCTAGTTGCTCGTATTCTTCGGCTTGTGTCAGTAAATCTTCTACAGAATTGTTCATCGAATCTCTTAAAAGGTTAAACAAATATGGGTTAAAAATGTGAAAATGTCTAACCTTAACGGCAAAGTTTAATAAAAGATTAAGAATTAGCCAAATTACTGACCAATCTCTCTTGCCTCAAAATCAACGATTTCTGTAGATTCAAAACGATAATCGACCTCAATGGGATTGCAGCATACCTCGCAATCTTCGACATAGACTTGTCTACCGTCGACAGGGTCAAGAATCATTGAAATTTCTTCCCAACAATAAGGACACTGAAAAAAATGCTCAAACATTTATCTAGGCATTAAAAGATTCGATTTGGTCACTGATCGAGCTCCATTCTTCCATTTTGGTTTCTAATTCGGCCTTGAGTTCTTGATAGCGATCCATATAACCGCTGGTCTTAACTAGTTCCTCATAACGTTCTAGAAGCTCTTGATCTTTAGCAGCGATTGCCTCCTCTAACTCCGTGATTCGCTTTTCAATAGAGCCTAGTTTATTACTGAGGGTTTTTAGTTTTTTCTGATCAGCATAGCTAATCTCATTAGAAGACTTTTCTTCACCCTTGGTGTTTGAGGCTTGACTCTTAATCGTTGCCTTTTCAACTTCTCTAAAGTCATTCACCTTTCGCTGCTCCAAATAGAAATCAATATCTCCCAAATAAGGCTTCACTCTATGATCTCTAAACTCGAAAACCTGATCAGTAAGACCTTGTAAAAAATCACGGTCGTGAGAAACAACGAGCAGTGTACCTTCGAAATTGAGAAGTGCGCGCTTCAACACCTCTTTAGATTTAATATCTAAGTGGTTAGTAGGTTCGTCCATCACGAGCACATTGAAAGGTTGTAATAAAAGTTTAGCAAGAGCGAGTCGATTACGCTCGCCTCCCGATAACACTTTCACCTGTTTATCGACATCATCGCCACCGAATAGAAATGAGCCCAAAATATCTCGAACCTGAGCGCGATTTGATTCGTTGGCCGCGTCGATCATGGTGTCCAAAAGCGTCTTATCACCGTCTAGGTATTCTGCTTGGTTTTGGGCAAAATATCCGATTTCAACGTTGTGTCCGATTTTAAATTGTCCCTCGTGCTTTAACTCACCGACAATGATCTTAGCAAGGGTAGATTTACCTTGACCATTTTGACCGACAAAGGCGGTTCTCGATCCTCGTTCTAATAGAAAAGAAACTTCATTGAGAACCAAAGATTCACCATAAGACTTAGAAACCTTATCGAGTTCTAAGATGACTTTACCGGGTTGTTTAGATACCGGGAAACGAACGTTCATAAAGGCTGTATCAGTGCCATCTACTTCGATTCGATCAATTTTGTCGAGCTTTTTGATCAGCGACTGGGCCATCGAGGCCTTCGTGGCCTTCGCCCTAAATTTTTCGATCAATTTTTCGGTCTGTTGAATTTGCTTCTCTTGGTTCTTAAGCGCATTCATTTGCTGCTCTCTAATTTCCTCTCGAAGCGCTAAAAACTGTGTATAAGGCTTTTGATAATCATAGATTCGACCTAAAGAAATTTCAATAGTACGATTCGTTACGTTATCTAAGAACATACGATCGTGAGATACAATCACCACAGCCCCCGGATACGAGTTTAAGAAGGTCTCTAACCAAAGAATTGACTCAATATCTAAGTGGTTGGTAGGCTCATCGAGTAGTAAAACGTCATGCCTTTGAAGGAGTAATTTGGCGAGTTCGATTCTCATGCGCCATCCGCCCGAAAAGGTATCAGTTAAGCGATCAAAATCAGTTCGTTTAAACCCTAAACCCTGCAAAACACGCTCTGTTTCACCTTGATAGTTATAGCCCCCTAGTATTTCATATCTCGAATTCAAATCACTCACCGCCACCATTAGATCGTGATATTCCTCACTTTCATAATTGGTTCTTGTGGCCAACTCGTGATTGACACGGTCCATCTCTCGCTCTACACTCTTTATTTCTGAAAACGCCTCATAGGATTCTTCTAAAACAGTACGTCCCTGAACGAAGTCAATGTCTTGCTTTAAAACGCCAATGGTAATATTTCGATCACAAGCAAGTGTACCTTCATCAAGATCTAGCTCTTTAGAAAGCACCTTGAGCATGGTCGATTTTCCGGCGCCATTCTTGCCAATTAAACCCACTCGGTCACCAGGACTAAGTTTATAACTAACTCCCTGAAACAAATAGGTGCCAGAAAATGATACAGCGGCGTTGTGTAAATTTAACATGGGCGCAAAGATACCACATCAGCTTACAAAATAAAGCTAGGTAACACAGGTTACTTTCAATACTTTCAGAGTCAGCTATCTTTGAATTACAAAGCGCAAAACCATGTTTAAAAAGGGAACTAAACTCTACAGTATTTTCGGCTCCAAATGCCCAAAATGCCATGGAGAGAGTATGTATAAAAATCCGAATCCTTTCAATGTAGCTAGGGTGTACGATATGCCCGAAAGATGTTCAAAATGTGGTACTAAGTATAAAATCGAACCGTCGTTTTTCTACGGAGCGATGTACGTTAGTTATGCACTTGGAGTTGCTATCGCCGTGACAGCGTTTATTACAAGTCGTTTTATTATAGGTACTAGTATGATTACTGCATTTTTAAGCATTATCGGTTCTATTGTACTTCTAATGCCCGTAAATATGCGTTTGGCCCGAAATATCTGGATTAACTTTTTTATAAGCTATGATCCTGAGGCGGCCAAAGTGAGCCAAAACGATCAATAGAGATTTCGTGAGGTAAGGGCTGTTGCGCTTCGATATGTTGAAACAGCTGTTCTGAGTTAATCGGGCCAATCATTACGCCTCTAGATCCCATTCCATTAAGTATATGGCAATTCAGGTAGGCTGGATGCGTACCCACTAAGGGTTTTCGATCGGTAACCGTAGGTCTAACTCCTGCTACATGATCAATCACTTCAAAGGGTAATTTCAAAAACTTCTGAAGCTTTTCAATGAGTTCTTGTTTCGACGCTTCAGTGGGTATATTCGTCTTATCCTTCCACTTGTAAGTTGCTCCTACACGGTACAAATCCTTTCCTACCGGAATGATAAAAACCCCTGACTTAATAACTCTAGTTTCATCGAGTCCCTCGCAACGAATAAGCAGTAACTCCCCCTTAGTCCCATTCAATGGCAAATAATTAAAAAAAGGATTTTGCTTGAGTCCATAACCCTCGGCAAAAACAATATGTTTCGAGCGAATCTCACCGTAGCTGACCCCTTCGCTGAATTGCAAGCGATCATGATCAAATCGCTCTTCAAACAGTTGATTCTGTTTTTTCAAATAGGCTTTGTAAGCTGACCTAAGTAGCGCTGTGTCTAATTTGCCCGTTTCTAAAACCTCTGCAAGTTTGTAGGGGGCTTCGATACCTTCGTTGGTATTCACTTCGAAGCCATCTTTCATAAAACGCTCATACCCTCTCTTATCACGAGCCTCGTACCAAGCATTTTGTTCTGAGGGCGTGTTCAAAATTCGCAAAGTGGGTATTTTTTGGTCGATTTCAACCCCTAGAAAAGACGCTAATTCTTCATAGAAAGGCATAGCGTAGTCCAGTTGCTCAGCGGCATTATAGGCAAGAGTAAATCGCTTTAATATTAAGGGGTTATACAGCCCTCCTGCTACTTCTGAAGCACACTGAGATTCATCACTAACAACCAAAAAAGATCGATCACGACGCCTTAACTGTTCGGCAAAACAGATTCCCGCTAAGCCTGAGCCGACAATAATATAATCGACTTCAGTAGACAAAATTATTGTTGTTTAGTGGGATTAAGAACCGTGGTCTGATTCTCCTCTTTCTTCTTGCCTTTGAACAGATCAAACAAACGCTTACGCTGTGCTAATCGCTCTTCCTCGGCAGCTGTACCTGAACTGAAATCAGGAAACTGTAGGTCACGCTGTAAAGCAGCAATATCGTCTAGTTCATTATCTGTCTTATAAATTTCAGCTGTAAAGGTTCGTGTATTCAAGATACGATCGAAAGATACCGGAAAATTAGTATTTACTGCATTAAACGAGGGTGTTGCAGCAAGTAAAGGCCTAACGTCAGGGTACCATACCCAGAATAACTCTACTAAATACTCCTCACCTGATTCACTGTCTACTTGATCAATAAAATTTACATCGGGGGCTACAGGAGCAATTCCTAGGATACGATAACGCAACTCCGACCTTCTCTTGTCAAAATACCAAACGCCTTTGACTCGATATTCTTTAATATCATAAGCCGATATATCCCGTTGAGCAATGTAAGCCTCAGTTAATGCCTTTCCTTGGTTGAGTAATTCAAAACCGGCAGAGGTGGTATCTCTTTTTTGAATAGCGGGCAATAGGTCTTCGAATTGTCTCGTTTCTTCAAAATACGAATCTGAATAAGCGCGAAGACGACCAGATTTAAGGGCCTTTAATAAGGTGTAGTAAAGAGAACGCTTTTCAGTACGAAGGGTATCTACGGGATAATAAAGCACTTTATTAGTCTCGTCCTCTAGATTCACCTTTTCCCAAACGATTCTTGACCACAATATAGAGCGATCAGCAACGTTTTCATATCGGATAATCGACTCGTTATCATCAGGTGCCAATGCCTTGTCTTCAGCCTTAGGAACTTGAAACAGTTTAGCATTTCCTTGTGCGTTCACAGCAGTGGTGAAAAATAGGGTTAAGGCCAGTACTAATAAAACTCTCATCGCAGTGATCAGTTAATAATTTCAACAATTACCTGCGCGGCAGGCTTTAAAAAATAAGAAGTATCTGTGGTCGGATAGGTTTTAATATCAAAGATTCGAACCACATCTCCACGAGAAGCTCTTCGTATTGCAGAGACCGCTTTCGCATCCATTCGGCTTCCTTTAACTTCGATAGTAGGCTGGTTGGGTATCTTCATTTTGAAACCACTCACGGCAATCGGTAGATCAAAATCAAAATCAACAAGCTCTGCACCTACAATCGTTTTTTCAAGTTCAGATCGTGACATTCGCACACTTCCGAACTCACCTCGAACCGTTCCGCTTGGTGCGGGGACATCTTTTATTCTGAATTGAGTAGTGGTCGTTACTTGGCTTCCGTCAGGCAATTCACCTTTCGCCTCAATTCTCAAAAACTCTCCTCGCGAGGGTCTTACGGTATAACTACTGCCACCTAACGCCTTTAAACCAGGCGCAGTTGCCTTAACCTTGTTGTTGGGAATACCAGGGATAGAAATAGTCATTGGGTTATCTACTCCACGATAAACCACATTCATTTTATCCGCTGAAATTACCGCGGTATTCGGTTTAGCTATTGTTGAAAATGATAAATTAACTGGAACCTCTGTTTCTTCACCATTTTCAAGGAATAATAAACGTCCTTCTAGCCTATGATCTCCCGGATTTCCCGCAGCTACGTTCAATCGAACGCGACCCTCCTCAATAAAGAAATCCTTATCTGCATCGAGTGCCACACCGTCTAATTTCAAGCTAACCTCATTAGGGCGCGTTGTTCCATCTTTACGCCCAAGGACGATTGCTCCGTCAAAAGACTCGTCAGAAAAATAAGCTCCTTTTGATTGTTTTAAAAGCGTAGTGTAGTTGGTCATTGAAACCTCTATGGTTAATTGACCCTCTAGTAGCGATTGTAAAATTTCTTGCTCCGTCGCTTCAACATCCGATTGAATCGCACTAATCTTGGTAAGAGATGCAACAAGCGGAAACCCTTCAAAATGGTAATTCAACCATCCAAGCTTTTGACCGTCACGATTAGTGACTTCATAATCCCCATCTCCGGTTTCAAATCGCTCGGTCACAGCAGCTCTTAGAGTCTCATTCTGCTCTGGAATAATGCGAAGGAGTTCACCTTTAAAAGCTTCAATGTTAGCTATAAATGCGGTTCCTTCGTCTGTTAAACGTTCCCCTTTAAAAAATTTCGTATCTAGATAGTTGCTCAAGTCCATCACTTCGTAATCCGATGGATCTTTTACAGTAGCTAACATTTCAGATTTCAGAGTCTCCAAATAAGAAGAGAGACTGGTAGCAGCCTTTTCTAAGTCAAGGGCATTCTGATATAACGGACCAAATTTAGCCGGATTCTCATTAGCCTTCTGTTGCAACGAAAGCAGATACTGGGTATTACTTGTTGAAGTCTTTTCAACGTTACTTTCGAATTTCTCATTGAGCAAACCAAATCCTGACAAAACCTCCTTACTCATATTCAACGCCAGCATTGCGATGAACACAAGGTACATGAGGTTAATCATGCGCTGTCTTGGTCCTAGTCCTGAAGCCATACCTATTTTTTAAGAGCGCTTAACATGCCGCTATACACTTCGTTGAGTCCTTTAATGTTCTCAACCAATGGAACTAATTGAGATTGAAGAAGTGCCGTTTGCTCTGCTAATTCTCTGTCGAGATTAGTTTTCTGAGTATTGGTTTCGACCTGTGAAGCATACATTTGCTGTAGCGATTGCAAGTGCTCGGTTGTTTTAGCTAACTCTTGCGCGTATTTTTCAGTTTGACCTAATGCCTCTACTGAAGGCTGGATTTGCTTTGCAAGCTGTTCAAAATTTTCAATGCTCTGAGCCAGTCGCTTCATGAGATCAGCATCAACTTTCGCCTCGTTAAGTAGGGAGTCAATTCTTTTAGATAAGAGCCCTTCAGGCGTTTCAGGAACAGTGCCAGCCGCTCTACCTTTCAATTGAGGATAAACACGTGACCAATCGTAATCTTCTTCAGGTTTTTCAAAAGCTGAAATACCAAAAATAACCGCCTCTGTAATTAGTCCAATACTGAGCAGAACAGAACCGTTCAGAAATCCGATCTCAAAGTGGGTTAACTTAAAAAGCGCTCCTAAAATCACGACTGATGCGCCGAGACCATAGGCCATATTCATTGTTTTTTTCGAAAGCATATCAACGATCTTTAATTGTCAAGTTTTGGGGGCACGTAATCGCGAACGGTTCTAAAACCGATGTAGGCACGTGCTGAATCTTTATGTTCGTAATCACGAGTACTTACTCTGATGAAGTAGGCGATATCTTTCCAAGATCCACCGCGGATGGTTTTCTTTGGATTTTCAGGATCAACATAATTAGGATTGAGTGGAGAGGTAAATTCGTAACTATCCGGATTGTAGGTTGAAGCCGTCCACTCAGCTACGTTACCAGCAATGTGGTATAGCTTAGAACTCCCTGAATGAAAATACTTAGCATCCTTAACCTTAGCCGCATAGACCTCGCCATCGGCATCATAACCATCATCAGGTTTGAAATTTGCTCGGTAGCCATTGTTCTTATGGATCAGATCCTCGCCCTCCCATGGATAGATTAAATCAGAATCTCCATTTCGAGCAGCAAATTCCCACTCTGCTTCAGTAGGTAAGCGATAGGCAGGCACCGCTGGCTTTCCAAGTTTTTCGTAGTTCTCGTTAATTGCATAGGTTTTGAAGTCACAGTAAGCTTTCGCTTGCTCCCAATTCACCCCAACTATCGGGAAATCATCATACTGCTCATGCCAGAAGTATTCTGTGAACATTTGCTCGTTCAGTGAGTATTCGAAATCTTTCATCCAAGCAAGTGTGTCAGGATACACAGATACCACCTCTTCGCGAACAAAATCAATCGGATTTTGTTTTGGGTTCTTTGATGCCTCCTTGGCATCGAACCAGGTGTATTTATATTTTAATTGCTTGACATCAAGCATGCGCTTACCATTGTAAGTTTCCCACTTCTCCAAAAACAACGAGTCCATAACCTCTGCATAGTAGATGTCTGGATATTGCTCAGGCTCCCACTCTAAATCTACATCCCAGTTCAGTTTTCTACCTGCATAGATATCGTCACTGAAGAGAAGGTAATTTTCATAATAATACTTATCGGCAACCTTGGCAGTGTCAAGGGGTAAAAAAGCGTAGCGTCCGATCCCTTCATCTTCAGCGGTAAGCCCTAAATCCTCAGCGAGACGAGCCAGCTTTGTACGAGCAATCGAATCGCGTACATATTTTACGAATCGACGGTACTCTTTATTTGACACCTCAGACTCATCAATCAGAAACTTTTTGATCGTGACTTCTTTTCGGGGGGCGTCTTTTACTCCATAAGGATCATCCGCAGTACCCATAGTGAATGTACCGCTAAAAGGACCAATCATTACGCCCTCTGAACCTTTCGGTTTACGCAAATCGTAAGGGCCTTTTTGAGCCACAGTCTCAGCCACATAAAGCAGCGTACAAAAAAGAAAGAGAAACTTAGTAACAGTAGAGGTATTCAACTTCATCGGATTTTCTGTGGTATGAATATCAAATATAACAATTTACTGCATCGATCTTCTGAAAGCCGACATCCAACGTTCAGGCACTTCATTATCAAGAGCCTTGCGATAATCTGACTCTAAACAGGGTACTAAAAGCGGCTTATCGGTGGGTCTTGCAGCCTTTTCGAAGCCTCCTTTTGGCACTTGCATCCACCAGCGCTCAGTTTGAAGTGATTTAAAAAAAACCAGATGCTCTACATCTGTAGGGACATTGAATTTTAAAAAGTCAGGGTTTTCAGCAGTCGGTTCTTCATAGGTTCTGAGCGAATATCCTTCCATGAAATACCAGATCATCTGTGCCGCGAGCGCATTCGACTTGGCGTTGTTGACCACCTCATAGATACCAGCTACTTTAACGGTGTCCCCGATCCCAGCATATCGCATAAGTGCACAAATCTCACGACCGGTAAATCCGTTAGGAGAAGCTTCATTAACTTCGCCAAGAGCACTGGCTTCAACGCTTTTCATATCAACACTCAACAGATCAACTGACCGCAAAAGCGGTTCTACCCCTCGTATATCTGAGGTTAAAGCTCCTAAACGATATAATTCGAAATGCAATTGATCAAGCAAATCAAGTTCTTCTTGAGCTACAAAATAAGACTGGTAGCCCATTTGGGTAAGGTGATATAAGTGGTTCGGGGGCTGTGTAATGATGCGCGAAAGATAGGCCTCTGGGGCAACCATCTCTTCACCAATACTCAAATCAAACTTAGCATCTACATGAGCCAAGTGAACCATCTTACCCGAACGGTCGAATCCGCGATAGGTAGCATAGGTCAATCCCTGAACTGCCCCGATGACGATCAGTGTACAATCTTCTTTGAGTAACTCTTCAACTACTGTCGTGAGTAGATATTCGGTGTCTTGAAGGGTATCGCCAGCGGTAATTGAACCCAAGTCGACCAAATTCACCGCCCAATTGCCCATGAACAACGGATACAAAGCATTTCTAAAAGCCGAAGCATCAAAGATCTCTGTGCGTTTGCCAAAGGCTGTACGCTGTTCTTCTACCGTTAAAAGTACAAGAGAACCGTTTTTAATTTTGGGGACCCCCGACTTTACAGTATGCTTTACAAACTGCTTACCTAGGCTTTGATCGGGTTGAAGCTCGTTGTGAGCCAACACCGAATCACTGACTGGCTGAAGAAAATCAAAGGTCATTGACGTTACTTTTTAGCCGATGGTTTCTTACGGGTTTTTTTTGCAGGCTTAGCACCTTCTATCATTGCCTTTGCCTCTTCTAAACTAATTGCGGTTGCATCGATTTCTTTACCCAATTCAACTTTTAATTTTCCGCTAATAATATGGTGCCTACCCCATCGTGCCTTTTCAATACGAATATTTTCTTCAGGCCATGAGGCGATTAGCTTCTCGCGATCTTTAACTTTTTTCTCCTCAATAAGAGCAACCATGTCTGCCTCACTGAGGTTGTCAAAATCATAGCGCTTATTTACATTTATAAAAAGACTATTCCATTTAATGAAAGGACCGAAACGACCCGTTCCTTTGGTAACACCATGCCCTTCATATTCAAAGATTGGGGCATCGGCCACCTCTTTTTCCTTTACAAGTTCAATCGCACGATCCAATGTAATTTCAAAAGCGCTATCTTCCTGACTCATAGAGACAAATTTCTTTCCATACTTTACATACGGACCAAATCGCCCAATGTTAGCCTCTAAGGTCTCTCCATTGTATTCTCCAAGGGATCGCGGAAGTTTGAAGAGGTCTAAGGCCTCTTCAAAGGTGATACTAGTAATAGATTGATGGGGAAGTAAACCTGCGTATCGTGGAGACTGCTCATCATCGGGGCTTCCGATCTGCGCCATAGGACCAAAGCGTCCTAAACGAACAATAACTTGGCGACCGGTATCTGGATCAGTACCTAGAAGTCGCTCACCACTAGCGCGCTCAGCAGTGTCTTTTACTTTATCTACGGTCGGATGAAAATCATCATAAAACTCTCTCATCAAATTTCTCCAGGCAATTTCACCTGCAGCAATTTGGTCAAATTTCTCCTCCACCTCAGCTGTAAAATGATAGTCTACAATCGATGGAAAGTGTTCAACTAAAAAATCACTAACCACAAAACCAATATCCGTAGGAACTAGTTTACCTTTATCTGCACCAACCTTTTCGGTTAAGGTTTTAGATACGATTTCATTTTGTTTTAACCTCAGCTCCCGATAAGCTCTATCATTACCTTCTATAACTCCCTTTTCAACATATTTTTTATCCATTATACGACTAATGGTAGCCGCGTAGGTTGAAGGGCGACCGATACCTAATTCTTCTAGTTTTTTAACTAGTGAAGCTTCAGAATATCGGTAGGGAGCTCGAGTAAATCGCTCAGTAGCATGAAGACTTTGAAGATGTAATTCATCTCCGATGGTTAGGGTTGGCAAAAGACCGCTTTCTTCGTCATCTTGATCATCCGTACCTTCAAGGTATACCTTTAAAAACCCTTCAAAAGTGATCATTTCTCCCTGTGCAGAAAATAGATAATCGTGAGTAGAAGCTGCAATGCCAACCTTAGTTCGCTCAAGCTGAGCATCACTCATTTGAGATGCTAACGTTCTTTTATAAATGAGCTCATAAAGTCGTGCCTCATCTCTCCCAAGATTTGGTGATTTATTGCTCATCTGTGTCGGCCTAATGGCCTCGTGTGCCTCTTGAGCACCCTTTGATTTGGTGCTATATGAACGAATCTGAAGATAATTAACGTCGTACTGATCTTCAATTTCTGAACTAATCATGGCAATAGCTTCGGGCGATAGATTTACACTATCGGTTCTCATGTAGGTAATTAGCCCAGCTTCGTATAAACGCTGAGCAACCTGCATGGTTTTTCGAACCGGAAAGTATAATTTTCTCGAGGCCTCTTGTTGAAGCGTCGAGGTGGTAAAAGGAGCCGCAGGAGACTTCTTGGCAGGTTTTTTCTCGAGCGAAGAAACTGTAAAAACTGCTAATTTATTTTTTTCCAAAAACTGCTCAGCAGATTCAAAATTCTCAAAATCTTTAGTCCCTTTAGCCTCTAACTTAGAACGATCACTAGTCTGAAAGAAGGCCTTAACTTTAAAACTAGGTTCGGGCACGAACCCTTGAATTTCTCTTTCGCGTTCTGTGATAAGTCGCACGGCAACTGATTGTACACGGCCTGCAGAAAGTCCTGGCTTTACTTTTCTCCATAAAACAGGTGAAAGCTCATAGCCTACGATGCGATCTAACACTCTTCTTGCTTGTTGAGCGTCTACCAGATTACCGTCAATGTTTCGGGGATTTTGAATTGCTCTCTCAATCGCAGATTTCGTAATACTATTAAATACAATTCGTTTGGTTTTAGATTCTGGAAGTTCTAGGGTTTCCATAAGGTGCCAAGATATCGCTTCTCCTTCGCGGTCTTCATCACTTGCGAGCCAAACGGTTTCAGCTTTTTGAGCTAAAGTTTTTAATTTTTTTACCTGTGGCTTTGATCGATCACTAACTACATAGTTAATCGCAAAATCATTCTCGATATCAATACCCATATCGCTTTCAGGAAGATCTGCGATATGACCATAACTACTCTCTACAACAAAGTCTTTCCCTAAAATTTTCTCAATCGTCTTGGCTTTCGCCGGTGACTCTACAATCACTAAATTTTTTGCCATAGCGGGTTTTTGGTTCAACACAAAAGTAGAACCTTTTTAATCACTGATTTTACATCACTTAACAACCTATCAAAAAATAAAATTTTAAATCGCTGTAAATCAGTTTTTTACATTTGTTGAATTTTCTGATCCATCCAATTGATTCTTCGATTAAGGTAATCTTTAAGCGCAGAAATCTCTGAATCATAATTTACATCTATACCAATCCACTTTTCAAAGTTGCGCCCAATCGCTCCTGAATCTTTGAGTGTTTTCACATCTGAGTCTATTAGATTTTCTATCGAGGAGATTTGAAGAGGACCTGAACGCAATGTCTGCCAACGACTTTTTAAAAGCGACTTAAAGGATTCATCTTCTAAAAGAATATCCCACCAGAAGGGAACCATCCATGCATCACCACTGATGTAATCGTTAAAATTCGCAATCCAATCTGATTCTGGAACTCGATTCCATTTTCGATGGTAACCTATATTTAAATCCCAAACAGGCCCAAGATGAATCGGTCCATTGCGGTCTTTGTACAAAAAAGTACTTAAGCGATATGCATCTTCATTCATGGTTAGTTCATTAAGAATGAAATAATCTACAAAGCTTTGTAGATCAATAAAATTCGTATATGAACCGTCTTTAGCGAGCAGTGCACGCTCGAATTGACCGATCTCAGATTGGATATAATTCTTCTGTTCAGGGGTAATTAATTGATAGTCGGGGTACTCGTAGACAAAATAAGTCTCTAAATACTGACTAGAGTGATAGGGAGGACCAAACGGCGCTTCCTGTAACTCCTGTCCAAAAACGCTAAAATCAGATCTAAAGCTTACCGCCTCTGTATATCTAGCATCATCATCCCAGTTGCTATCAAAATAAGAAAGTGGCTGACCTACTCCTACCTCACTTCCAGAAGTTTTATCAATTTTCAAAATATAACCTCCTGTAATATTATCTCCATTATTATCGGCGGTAGAAATCGATTGAATATTTATCCGATTCTCGTCACGCTTCAACTTTTCCATGAGCAAATAAATACCCAGATATTGGTCATTAATTTCTAACTCAACAAAGCGAGATCGAGCCGCGTAATTACCCATTGATCGAAATAACTCATAACCCAGACGATGAAACAAAAATGTAGTGTCAAAAAGAGTATTGGTTGAAGCCCTAAAAACCTGCCCCATTAGAATCCAATCTTCCTCTGATGGCATTCCCAAAACCTCTACCGATAGATCATTACCAGTTTCATCCCAAGTTTCAACTCCATAGGATTTCTTATCTGAAAGCCGGTAAGAAGTTGACCCTCGGTATTCAATTCCCATTAACTGAGTATGAGTAAGCTGATTACGCTCGAAAATTCGCATTTCTCCCCCAACTTTAGGTTCATTGAGAACCGGAGCATCAGTTAAAATCTGAACATAGGGTAATAAATCACTTGAACGATTCTTAGCGCGCTCAGGGGCCTCAATATCGCTTGTTTTAAGCTCACTAGTACAGGAAGCAAGAATCAGTAGAAGTGACAAAAAAGAAAAACAGGAAGGTTTTATGGTCATCGCTAAGAGTGATTTTTAAATAGTAACTTTATGCAAATCTAACTTATGAATTTTCTACGACTGCTAGAATCTGGAGATCTAGGAATAAGATTCTTAATCACCCTGCTATTTGTGAGTCTTCTTATTGCGCTTGGGAGCTTTAAAAAAGAAAATCCAAAGCGTAACACCTACACCTATTTTGTTATCAGTACGGTTGTATTTTTCTTGTGTTTTACACTAAACACTATTGATTTAAATTTAGGAATGGCGCTTGGATTGTTTGCCATCTTTGGCATCATTCGTTATCGCACTGAGACGATCAAGGCCCAAGAAATGACCTATCTATTTGCTTTCATTGGGCTTGCTGTAATTAATTCTCTAGCACCCTTCGACCCAGTAAGTGAACTACTACCCCTTAACATATTAATTACTTTAAGTATTGCTGCAGCACAAAAAGTTCTTCTAGATCGCGATATTGAGGTCGCTCAGAAAGAAAAGCTTTCGAAGACTGTAGTTGTTTTACCTTTCAATCAAGAGGATGTTTTTGATCAAGCTTTACTTAAAGAGCGCCTAGAGCGTCAAATTCAGAAGAAAATCAAGCAAATAGATCTTAGTCGTATTGACGAAGAGCTAAATCAAATTACCTACACCATATACCATTAAACGATGCTTAGAAAAATTGTGTTACCCCTTGTTATATTAGGTTCATTTCATCTTAGCGCTCAGAGCTCAAATCGACATTGGCTTTCACTCTCTTACGAAGCCTTTGAATCTAAACAAAGTAGTCTTTCTCTTAGTCAACGACTGCGATGGCAGGATGAAGAATTTCATCAATGGATCAGTGAAATAGATTATAAAACTGATTTAGGTAACGATTTTTCTGCAGGAGTTGAATTTCGTTATATCCTTGAAAGCGACAGAACCGGAGCGATTCAAGGTAACCGATCTGCTGGCAGAGTTCGATTCAATCTTTATCATGAAATAGATGCTCGACGATTTGATTTAGAAAATAGAGTAGGCATACAATACAAGCGAAGGTTCGATGATCAAAAGGAAGATCTGGTTATGCGATTCAGACCTCAACTCACTCCAAAAATTCGAAACTTCAAACACGATCCAAATCTGAGGGTAGAGTGGATTCAAAACCTAAGTGAATCAAAAGATTACAGCATTCGTTATGGAATTGATTTCCCTTTTAAATTCGATAAGAATAGATTGAAAGTCGGATACTTCATGGAGACTGCCAACCTTGGAGGTGAACAGCACGTGTTGTATTTAGGGTACAAGTTCGGTCGTTAATTTAATTTCATTCTAAGAGAGGATTCTCTTTGTTTTACGCATAGAAATAACCTATCATTCATTGCGACTCAAAATAACCTTATTTTTTCTACTGTTGGCCTCATTTAGTTATAGTCAAGGAGAGTCTCTTGAGTTAACGATGAACCTAAATACGATATCGGAGACCCACGCTGCAGTGCAATCTGACAACCTATTTACCACTAGTAGAAGCTATATTGAGACCGGTATTGGTCTGGAGTTAACCACGAGGAAAGCACACTGGAAGCTATTCACTAATATAGGTTTGATTCACGGCGCCTCTATCAGTAACCGTATTGGTGATCTTTATCTAGCATCGAGTATTGATGCGCAAAATGCGTTTCGTATGCAGAACCTATGGCTGGGTTATGAAAACGAAAAACAAAATTTTCAAATCAGAATAGGAAACCAAGCCGTTGATAATCTATTCATGGTGAGTAATCGAAGTAATTTTTTCATTCATGGTGCTGCCGCTTATGTATTTACCTTCTCAATGAATGCACCTCAATGGCCTGTCGCATCACTAGGTATATCTTCTAGCCTTAAGCTTTCAAATACTCAAACTCTGAGTTTTGGGATATACGGCTCAGACCCAAAGGTGACTAATGAGTCTGTTAATACTAACGGATTTCAACTGAGGAGGAGCTACACGGGTACCCTAAAAATCATAGAATGGCAAACAACTAGGGAAAGCAACCTTTTCAAACTCGGCTTTTTTAGCGACAACAATCGCTTCGGGTTTTATGAAGGATTAACCTCTTCGTTAAATGCTCTTTATTTGATTAGAGAAGGTTTACTAACGAGCCCATCGTCAAGAACAGAGGTGTCCTATCACTTCGGCTTCAGCCATGCTTTCAACAATCAAACGGCTCCAATCAATTATGATTTAAGAGGCGCTGTTTTTGCAAGGCCAACCGAATGGAAAAAGGAGGTAACTTTTGCACTAGGTTATTTTTACCCCCATGTGAATCAAGACTACCTCGAGAACTTAAATATCCGCAGCGAATCCTTTGCAGAATTGAGCGCTTCACTACCTATAAATGAGAATGCAACTATACAGTTGAGCACTCAATACATCCAAGGGGCAGGAGCAATAGAGGGGGTAAATTCAGATCCAAGCTTTTTAGGAGTTTTAAGATTCTACTACTCATTATAGTTGACACTACCGACATTTTGTCAGTTTTTAGGTTTTTTGCGTACCTTTGACCCTCTAAAATTGCGAACTTGAACGAGTTAGAAAAGAATCCAAATCAGTACAACGGCGAAGCCCTAACCGTTGAAAACAAAGGAGGCGACCGTAAGCTTTATATCGAAAGCTACGGATGTCAAATGAACTTCTCAGACAGCGAAATTGTAGCTTCTATTCTGAGTAAAGAGGGATTTAGCACCACTACCATTTTAGAGGAGGCAGATTTAGTTCTTGTCAACACCTGCTCTATTCGCGAAAAGGCAGAGCAAACGGTTCGAAAAAGACTAGAAACTTTCAATGCCGTTAAATCTAAAAAACCAGATATGAAGGTGGGTGTTTTGGGCTGCATGGCAGAACGATTAAAACATCAATTTTTAGAGGAGGAAAAAATTGTCGACATGGTTGTAGGTCCTGATGCCTACAAAGACCTACCTAACCTCGTTGGAAAAGTCGACGAGGGAAGAGAGGCTGTAAATGTGATTCTATCTAAAGAAGAAACTTATGGTGACATCGCACCTGTTCGATTGGGATCGAACGGAGTTACTGCGTTTGTATCCATCACTAGAGGCTGTGACAACATGTGCACCTTCTGCGTGGTTCCATTTACTCGAGGTCGCGAACGAAGTAGAGAACCTGAATCTATCTTGAAAGAAGTAAATGACTTGTGGGATAATGGGTTCAAAGAAATCACCCTTCTGGGTCAAAATGTTGACTCTTATCTGTGGTATGGCGGAGGTCTTAAAAAAGACTTTGAAAAGGCCAGCGAAATGCAAAAAGCAACCGCCGTCAACTTTGCAGATCTTTTAGCTTTGGTCGCAGAAGCCCAGCCGAATATGAGAATTCGGTTCTCTACGAGCAATCCGCAGGATATGACCTTGGATGTTATCGAGGTAATGGCTAAGTACGATAACATCTGTAAATACATTCACCTCCCCGTACAGAGCGGATCAGATCGCATACTGAAAAAAATGAATCGTCTTCACACTCGCGAAGAATACATGAGGCTGATTGACAATATTCGTTCGATTATTCCTGACTGCGGTATTAGTCAAGACATGATCGCTGGTTTCCCTACAGAGACCGAAGAAGATCATCAGGATACCCTCTCTCTGATGGAGTATGTGAAATACGATTTCGGATTTATGTTTGCCTACTCTGAACGTCCAGGCACTTTAGCCGGTAGAAAATTTGAAGATGACATTCCTGAAGAGGTAAAAAAACGTCGATTGAACGAAATCATTCAGCTGCAACAGAAACATGCCTTGTATCGCACTCAAAGCCATGTAGGCAAAACCGAAGAGGTGTTGATTGAGGGTGATTCAAAAAAATCAGACCAACACTGGATGGGTAGAAACTCTCAGAACACTGTTGTTGTTTTTGAGAAAGAACACTTTAAAATCGGTGATTATGTCAATGTGAAAATTGAAGACTGTACCTCAGCTACCCTTCTCGGTAAAGCGGTAGGATATGGAGTTCACCAAAGTTAAAACGTATGGATTCGGTTAATCAAATTAAACAACGATTCGAAATCATCGGTACCAACCGTAAGCTCGAGATGGCTATCGAAAAAGCGATTCGAGTGGGTCCCACCGATATTTCAGTACTCATTACCGGAGAAAGTGGTGTCGGTAAAGAGGTGATGCCCAAAATCATACACTCTCAATCACACAGAAAACACCACAAGTATATCGCTGTAAACTGTGGAGCTATTCCCGAAGGAACCATAGATTCAGAATTATTCGGCCACGAAAAGGGCGCATTCACGGGGGCCACTCAAACGCGTCAGGGATATTTCGAGGTCGCCGACGGCGGCACTATTTTTCTAGATGAGGTTGGCGAACTACCCCTACCTACACAAGTTCGTCTCCTACGGGTACTCGAAACTGGCGAATTCCTAAAGGTAGGTTCTTCTAAGGTGCAGAAAACAAATGTTCGAATCATCGCTGCCACCAATGTCAAAATGCAAGAAGCTATTCAAAAGGGGCAATTTAGAGAAGATCTTTACTATCGTTTGAGCACAGTAGAGATCGAACTACCACCTCTTCGCGAACGCAAAGAAGATATTCATCTGTTGTTTAGAAAATTTGCAGTTGACTTTTCGAGAAAATACAACATGCCTACCATCCGACTAGAGGACGATGCCATTCAATTATTGGAAAAATATCGTTGGCCAGGAAACATTAGACAGCTTAGAAATACCGCAGAGCAGCTTTCGGTTTTAGAGACTGAACGAAGCATAAGTGCGTTAACCTTGAATCAGTACTTACCACACTTGTCTGGAGATAATTTTCCAGCTTTGGTTGGAAAAAACAAACAAGACGACGGAGGAGACTTTAGCAGCGAAAGAGAAATTTTATATAAAATACTCTTTGACATGCGCGCAGACATTAATGAATTAAAAAAAATCACCTCCAACCTAAGTGGAGGAGTTATCGATCGAACCGAAGAAGTAGACATAGAACCCAGAGGATTATCTAACGAGAATACAGCGATACTTAGTCTTCCCGAGAACCGTAAACCGAGCCTTATAGACGATTACGACTTCGCAGAAGAAATTCAAGAAGAAGAAACCTTATCATTGCATGAGAAAGAGATCGAACTCATTAAAAAATCTTTAGAACGAAATGGTGGTCGAAGAAAAGCAGCCGCCGAAGAACTGGGGATTTCAGAGCGAACCCTCTATCGAAAAATAAAGCAGTACGATCTATGAAAAAATTAGGAATCGGCTTACTGGTTATTCTACTGTATTCTTGCGGTTTGAAGATTAATTATAATCTCTCGGGTGCGAGTGTTGGGACCGCTGAAAGTTTTCAAGTAAACTTCTTTCAAAATGTTGCTGATCAATCACCGGGGTCTACCATAGAACCAGGGCTAGATCGAGATTTCACCATGGCACTTCAAGACATAATTGTCAACCAAACAAGCCTTTCCCTCACTGGTTCGGGAGGAGACCTCGTTTACGAAGGTGAAATTGTAGCCTACAACGTTCAACCAATGACCGCAACTGCGAATCAAACCGCTGCTCAAAACCGGTTAAACATGGCGGTAAATGTTAGGTTTTACAACAACACTAAAGAGGATTCAAACTTCGAAAAGCGTTTTAGTTTCTTTTACGACTTTCCTGCAACGAGCCTATTAGAAAGTGTAAAAGCGGAGGCCCACGAGGTGCTTTTCGAACGAATTACTCAAGATATTTTTAACGCCTCATTAGCAGACTGGTAATGCTAGTTAACGCTTCAACATATAATGATTGGCTCGAAAATTTCGAGAAGATAGGAGAAGAAGATCGCGAAGAAATTCGAGGAATAACGAAACGTTACCCTTACATGCAAAGTGCATGGGCGTTACTTTGGCTTTCGAGTGAACGACCTGAAACCAAACAATACGCGCTTCAAAGAGCCGCAAGTTTGAGTTCAAAGCACGCAATCTTACACGCTCTTGACCTAGGAATCAATGATTCTATTGATATTGACGAATCGAGTATTTCTAGTGCATCATATCAGCAAATTCAAGATGTAGAAGAAGAAGTTGAGCTTGCGGGTGTTAAACCTAGAGAGAATAGAGTTGTACACGCCTTAACCCACGTTAAGCAAACTTTTGAAATTGAACTACAAGAAGTCGTACCCAGCCCTCAAATCCCAATTATTGAAAGACCGAGCTTCGAACTCGAAGGATCTGTAGAGTCTGCAGAAACCAGCGTCCAAAAATCTTTTGCTGACTGGATGAAACTGATGGTTAGCGGACAGACCGTTGACCTTGTTGGTGGTGTTAGCACAAATGAACAAGAACGAAGGTTTGCGATGCTCGACCAGTTTATTGAAAGTAACCCTAAGATTAAAGCGGTAAGTGGGGAGCCAGATTCTCAAGTTAATTACGAAAATAAGTTCGGCCTTGAAGATGTCGTTACTGAGACTTTAGCCCAACTTTTATTTGACCAGAAAAAATACGGAAAAGCAATTAAAGCCTATAAGGCGCTTTCTTTGAAATATCCAGAAAAAAGTAGTTTCTTTGCCAACCAAATTAAAAATGCCAAGGCCCTTAAAGCCAAGGATTAAGTTAAAAGATATGAGCACATTTAGCATATTTCTGATTCTAATCATCGCAGTCTCTCTGCTACTCACACTAGTAGTAATGGTTCAAAATCCGAAAGGAGGAGGACTTTCTTCTAGCTTTGGAGGTAGTACACAAGTAGTAGGGGGTGTTAAAAACACCAACGATTTTCTAGACAAAACTACTTGGACATTAGCTATACTTCTAGTAGCGCTTATCCTTCTTTCAAATGTTTCATTAAGAAGCGGGTTTGCACAGAATGATTCTAAGGTACTAGACGGTAGTGAGGCAGTTATTGAAGAAGTTGCTCCAGCAGCGGTAGAAATTCCTGCGACCTCAACAGAGAGCGAGGAGTAAGATTTACTTCAGTTTAAAAAATAGAAAATGCCAGCTTGTCAGACAAGTTGGCATTTTTTATTACAGCTTGTCAGTTTTTATCCTTTGGCATCATTTTCGTCTTTTAAGAAATCGAAAAACTTTTAAAACAAACATATTATGTCAAATCCAACTATCAAACCATTAGCTGACAGGGTTCTAGTTGAGCCCTTAGAGGCTGAGACTAAGACAGCCTCTGGTATTATCATTCCAGACACAGCCAAAGAGAAGCCCCAAAAAGGCACTGTTGTAGCTGTTGGTCCTGGAACTAAGGACGAGCCACTTACAGTTAAGGTAGGTGACACAGTTCTATACGGAAAATACGCAGGAACTGAGTTAAAGCTTGAGGGAACTGAGTACCTCATGATGCGTGAAAGTGACATTTTAGCAATTATCTAATTCGAAAAATTATGGCAAAGGATATCAAATTTGACATTGAAGCAAGAGACGGCCTAAAAAGAGGTGTCGATGCATTAGCAAATGCGGTTAAGGTAACGCTTGGTCCGAAAGGAAGAAACGTAATCATTTCTAAATCTTTTGGAGGCCCATCGGTAACTAAAGATGGGGTTAGCGTTGCAAAAGAAATTGAGTTAACAGATGCTTTAGAAAACATGGGAGCTCAAATGGTTAAAGAAGTAGCTTCTAAAACCAACGACCTTGCAGGGGACGGTACCACTACCGCTACTGTACTTGCTCAAGCTATCGTAAAAGAAGGATTGAAGAACGTAGCAGCAGGCGCCAACCCGATGGATCTAAAAAGAGGTATCGACAAAGCGGTTGAAGCTCTAGTTGAAGATCTTCATAAGCAATCAAAAACGGTTGGTGACTCGACAGACAAAATCAAGCAAGTAGCTGCAATTTCTGCAAACAATGACGGAACGATTGGTGATCTAATCGCTCAAGCCTTCGAAAAGGTTGGTAAAGAGGGAGTAATCACTGTTGAAGAAGCGAAAGGTACAGACACCTATGTAGATGTAGTAGAAGGTATGCAGTTCGATCGCGGATATCTATCTCCTTATTTCGTAACCGACTCAGAGAAGATGACTACTGAGCTTGAGAGCCCTTACATCCTTCTTTATGACAAGAAGATCTCTGCTATGAAGGATCTACTGCCCGTTCTTGAGCCAGTTGCTCAAAGCGGTAAGCCACTTCTGATTATCGCTGAAGATGTAGACGGTGAGGCTCTTGCTACTTTAGTAGTAAACAAACTTCGCGGATCACTTCGTATAGCTGCCGTTAAAGCTCCAGGATTTGGAGATCGTCGTAAGGCAATGCTTGAGGATATCGCCATCTTAACAGGTGGTACAGTAATCGCTGAAGAGCGTGGATTTAGCCTTGATAACGCGACTATCGATATGTTAGGTACTGCAGAGAAAGTAAGCATTGATAAGGACAACACAACCATCGTAAATGGTGCTGGTAATGCAGATGACATTACTGCTCGTGTCAACCAAATCAAAGCTCAAATCGAGACCACTACTTCTGATTACGACAAAGAGAAATTACAAGAACGTCTTGCTAAGTTAGCAGGAGGTGTTGCGGTTCTATACGTGGGAGCTGCTTCAGAGGTTGAAATGAAAGAGAAGAAAGACCGTGTAGATGACGCACTTCACGCAACACGTGCTGCTGTTGAAGAAGGTATTGTTGCCGGTGGAGGTGTTGCACTAGTTCGTGCAAAATCGGTTCTTTCAAGCATCGAAACAACGAATGCAGACGAAAAAACCGGAATCCAAATCGTTGAGCGTGCTATTGAAGCCCCACTACGCACCATCGTAGAAAACGCAGGCGGAGAAGGTTCAGTAGTAGTATCTAAAGTCCTTGAAGGTAAAGACGACTTCGGATATGATGCAAAAACCGATCAATATGTGAATATGCTTGAAGCTGGAATTATCGACCCTAAGAAAGTTACTCGTGTGGCATTAGAAAATGCTGCATCGGTATCAGGTATGATTCTAACCACAGAGTGCGCACTTATTGATATCAAAGAAGATGCGCCAGCAGGACCACCAATGGGTGGTGGAATGCCGGGCATGATGTAAGTTTATACATCTTACTCATAAAAAAAGCCCCCAAATTTGGGGGCTTTTCTTTTATAGAGCTATCTGACTCTCTTTAAAATAACATGTAGAAGGTCATCGCTAGCATGACTGCATTTTCAATGAATGTTGCTTCAGTCATTGGAAGCTTTAGTGCCGTACCCAAACAGGCGCACTGAATTTGTCTCTTGTCAAGTAATGAACGAATTACACCAAGAGTAGTTGACCCCAAGATCACCAAGGTGATATATAACAGGATTTGAACCTCAAATCGAGCGATGAAAAGTGCTCCGAGGATAACTTCTAAAAATGGGTAAACTTTTCCATAAAACGGTAACTTTTTAGCGATGGGATCGTACATAGAGAACGAAGGTGCAAAACCTTTCAAGTCAAGAAATTTGAAAAAACTAAACACCAAGAAGAAGCTTCCCATAAAATCTAGCATAGCATCTTCAAGACTTGAGGTTACCAAGCGATATCCGCTAAAAGCAAATAAATAGGCGCCGATTAGATAAAGCGGATATAATTGCTTCCATTTCGACACATTCGTATTTTCTGAAAAAGCAGGCAGTGCCCTTAAGGTGTATTTTTCAGCTAAACCTTCTGAGAGTGATGCTTCAGGAAGCTTTTGGTTAGTAGACAAAATAACCTTGCCACTTTCTTTTTCAATCTCGACTTCAGTTACTCCTTGCTTTTCGGCATAAAACTCTTTGAGCTTGGCTACACAGGACATGCAAGTAATTCCGTCGATATAAAAAGTCTGTTTCATTGGTAAAAATAAGAGGTTATTCTACTTTTGTAGCTTAATACAAAGGTAATGCAAGCACTCCAAAATGCCGTTTCTCAATTGGTTGACAATGAAGCCTTATCGGTAGGAGAACGTCTCGAGCAAATTTGTGTACTGTTGCGATCAAGCATAGTGCACTATGACTGGGTAGGCTTCTACTTTCACGAAGACGCAACCCAAACTTTGAAACTCCGAGCATTTGCGGGAGAACCTACTGATCATACCTCAATTCCATTCGGAAAAGGAATCTGTGGACAAGTTGCCCTTTCTAATCAAAATTTTATTGTACCTGATGTTAGTGCGCAAGACAATTATATCGCTTGCAGTCTTACGGTAAAGTCAGAGATTGTTATTCCACTTTTTAAAAATGGTAAGAACATCGGTCAAATAGATATCGACTCGCACACTCCAGATCCTTTCACAGAAGAGGATGTGAAACTTCTAGAATTCGTCAATCAAAAAGTAGCAGAAATAGTATAATTATGAACTCAACGAAAACCATCCAATCCGCCTTAATATCTGTCTTTCACAAAGATGGTCTTGAACCCATTGTAAAGAAATTGAATGACCTTGGAGTTGTTCTCTATTCGACCGGGGGCACCGAAAAATTTATTAAAGATTTGGGGATTGACGTAATTGCCGTTGAGACTATCACTGACTATCCTTCAATTTTAGGAGGACGAGTGAAGACCCTTCACCCAAAGATTTTTGGAGGAATTCTTAACCGAAGTGAGGAGGTAGAAGATCAGAAAACACTTCAAGAATTTAAAATCCCTCAGATCGATCTAGTTATTGTTGACTTGTATCCGTTTGAGAAAACCGTAGCGGATGGTGGAAGTCACCAGGCGATTATTGAAAAAATTGATATCGGGGGTATTTCATTAATACGCGCAGCAGCAAAGAACTTTAACGATGTAGTATGTATTTCATCAGTGAGCCAATACGCTTCACTTTTAAATCTTCTTGAAGAGAAACAGGGAGCGACTGATATTGTCGATCGTCAAAAATTTGCAGCGGAGTCTTTCGCGACTTCGTCCCACTACGACACGGCAATTTTTAATTATTTCAATAGTAAAGAAGAACTGCCAGCGTTGCGTTTGAGCTCGAATGAGGCTAAGGTGCTTCGATACGGAGAAAATCCACACCAAAAAGGCTACTTCTTTGGCGATTTTGGTGATTTATTTGACCAATTACACGGAAAAGAACTGTCGTACAATAATTTACTTGACGTTGATGCTGCGCTTACACTAATGAGTGAGTTTAAAGATAATGAGCCAACCTTTGCCATCCTTAAACACAATAACGCTTGCGGATTATCCTCTAGAGAAACTCTAGTCGAAGCTTACCGCGATGCACTTGCTGCAGACCCAGTTTCTGCATTTGGGGGTATTCTTATCGCCAACAAACCAATCGACGTAGCTACTGCGAAAGAAATTCAGTCTCTATTTTGCGAAGTAGTTATCGCTCCTTCATTCGAAGAAGAATCTCAGGCAATACTCAGCGAAAAGAAGAATCGAATCTTACTTCGCCAAAAACACTGGAATCTGCCAGAGAGCCAAGTAAGAACCGCTCTTAACGGATATTTAGTGCAAGATCGAGATTCAAAAACAGATCTTGCAGAAGATCTAAAGGTGGTTACCAAAAAAGCTCCAACAGCAGTCGAAATTGAAGACCTTCTGTTTGCATCGAAGATTTGCAAACACACCAAATCGAATACCATTGTTATAGCTAAGAATAAACAACTAATTGCTAGCGGGACAGGACAAACATCAAGAGTTGACGCTCTTAATCAGGCCATTCACAAAGCAAAGAGTTTCGATTTTGATTTAACAGGTTCGGTAATGGCCTCAGATGCATTCTTCCCCTTCCCTGACTGCGTTGAAATTGGAGATCATGCAGGAATTGTATCGGTAATTCAGCCTGGAGGTTCGATTAAAGATGAATTAAGCATTGAATACTGTGACGGAGCAGGAATGTCAATGGTAATGACAGGTACTCGTCATTTCAAACATTAATTTTCGTACATTCGAAAGCATCTACAGCAAGCGTAAATTATGGCCTTTTTTGATTTTTTAACTGAAGAGATAGCAATTGACCTTGGAACAGCTAACACACTTATCATTCACAATGGTAAGGTGGTCGTTGATAGTCCTTCAATTGTAGCCCGCGATAGAATGTCAGGTAAAATCGTTGCCGTTGGTCAAGAGGCCAACCTTATGCAGGGTAAAACCCATGAGAATATCAAAACGATTCGACCCTTAAAAGACGGAGTTATTGCAGACTTTGACGCTTCTGAAAAGATGGTTGGGATGCTGATTAAAAGTGTGCCTGCTCTAAAGAAAAGACTATTTCCACCTTCGCTTCGTATGGTCATTTGTATTCCTTCTGGAATTACAGAGGTAGAGATGCGAGCGGTTAAGGAGTCTGCAGAACGAGTGAATGGTAAAGAAGTCTATCTGATCCATGAGCCCATGGCGGCCGCTATTGGTATTGGTCTAGATATCATGAAACCTAAAGGTAATATGATCGTTGACATCGGTGGAGGTACTACCGAAATTGCAGTGATTGCTCTTGGCGGTATCGTTGTAGATCGCTCGGTCAAAATTGCTGGTGATGTGTTTACAAACGACATCATCAACTATATGCGCACCCAACACAACTTGTTTATTGGTGAGCGAACGGCTGAAAAGATTAAAATCGAATGTGGTTCAGCGACTGACGAGCTAGATAATCCACCAGAAAACCTAGAGATTCAAGGTCGCGATTTACTTTCTGGAAAACCGAAACAGATCGTTATCGGATATCGAGAAGTGGCCAAGGCGTTAGATAAATCTATTGTTCGTATCGAGGAAGCCGTAATGGAAACGCTATCTCAAACTCCACCAGAACTGGCTTCAGATATTTATAATTCAGGAATTTATCTTGCCGGTGGTGGTGCACTTCTTAGAGGGTTAGATCAACGTCTCTCTGCCAAAACTGACTTACCGGTTTATATTTCTGAAGATCCACTTAGAGCTGTTGTACGTGGCACAGGTACTTCGCTTAAACATCTAGAGACTTATAAAACAGTATTGATCCAATAATGGAGAAACTGCTGGCCTTATTGATCAATAGGCGTGCAGAGGTACTCACCCTTTTATTACTTGCCATTGGGCTTGGACTCACCGTTACAGCCGAGACGCCGCAGCGCGCTAAGTGGATGAGTTCTTCGAGTAAAGTTTCTGGAAGTATCTATCAATTGAAAGTGAATCTCGGAGACTACTTCAATTTAAAGCAAGTAAACCGGCGTTTATCTGAAGAAAATGCTCAACTACGTGAAGCGCTTTATCAGTCACAATTTGAAAAGGCGATCATAGAAGGAAAATTTGGAAACACAGATACCTTGAAGCAGTATGTGGTGAGCCCTGCAAAAGTGATCAAAAACAGTGTGATTCGCGAAAAAAATCTAATTACTCTGAACAAAGGAGCATACCAGGGTATTATCCAAGATATGGGAGTAGTCTCAGACAAGGGGGTAGTGGGTGTCGTAGAACGAACCAGCGATCATTTTTCTACTGTGATACCACTACTTCATAAAGATCTTAGCATCAATGCTGCGTTAAAAAACACGAAACATTTTGGTTCGCTAATATGGGATACAAAAACCATTGATCGTTGCACCTTAGTTGATCTTCCGAAAATTTCAAATATTCAAATCGGAGACACTATTGTAACCGGAGGTATGTCCAGCGTTTTCCCTGCAGGGATACCTATCGGGCAAGTAAGCGCCTACAGTATTCCGGACAACAGTAGTTTTTATAAAGCTGAAGTACGACTCTTCAATGATATGTCTAATCTAGATCAGGTCTATGTCATAAAAAACACCTTGAAAGAGGAACAGGTTTCACTTGAAAATCAAACTAATGGATTCTAGTGGTCTAATTCTCTTATGGCGTTTTATCTGGGTACTATTACTGCAGGTACTGGTATTTAGTGGTATCGAATTCTTCGGTGTGGCTCAACCAATGCTTTTGGCACTGTTCCTATTTACCTATCCGACCGACAGAAATTATTCCTTAAGCATCTTCTTATCGTTCTTAATAGGATTAGTAGCGGATAGCTTTACAGACTCACTTGCCCTTAATGCCGTAGCCATGACCGTGGCCGCCTATTTAAGACCTTCATTCTTGCGATTGGCTTATGGCATTAGCGTCGAATATTACAATGACAGCAAGCTTCAAGGCAATATAGGACAACATAGTTATTTTCTTTTTTTACTGTTGTTAACACATCATTTTATTTTCTTCTCGGCTGAAGTCTTCGATCTAAGCCGTGCTTTTGTAATTTTGAAACAATTGATTATTCATCTGCCACTAAGTTTTTTGGTCGGATGGCTACTCATACAGTTGTTTTCATTGCAAAAGCGCTAACCCTCTATGTCGCGATTTTTTTATTCGCTAGTTATCATCATTGTCGGCTTACTCTTCATTGGCAAGCTCGTCAGTTTGCAGTTATTTTATGAGGAATCTAACATTGTAGAGTCAGATCCAGCTATAACCAAGAACTACCTCTACCCCGAAAGAGGATTTATTTACGACAGAAACAGAAATCTTCTCGTTGGTAATCAGCCCGCCTATGATGTTATGGTCACGCCTCGAGAAGTGGCATCATTAGACACCTTAGAATTCTTAAAACTCCTAGATTTAGAGAAGGAAGAATTCATCGATAAAATGGCAAGAGCGCGCAGGTATTCGACAAGACTACCCTCTTTGCTTGTTGCCAACCTCTCTAAAGAAAGTTATGCCGCACTTCAAGAAAAACTTCGTCGCTTTCAGGGATTCTTCATCCGCAAGAAATCATTAAGAGATTATTACACCACTAGCGCCGCTCACGTGCTCGGTTACATCAGTGAAGTAAATACCGACGATGTACGCAGAAACGATTACTACATCCCTGGAGAAAACATTGGAAGAACAGGGTTAGAACGACAATACGAAGAAGTATTACGCGGGAAAAAAGGGGTCAGTTATGTGCAAAAAGATCGATTTAATCGAGTTATCGGGCCCTACAAAGAAGGAAGTCTAGATAGTCTTCCAGAAATGGGTAAGAATATCCATATTACGATTGACAAGACGCTACAAGAATATGGTGAGCGTCTGATGAACGGTAAACGAGGAGGTATCGTTGCCATTGAACCTAAGACGGGTGAAATCCTAAGTATGATCAGCGGCCCAACCTATGATCCTTCTCTGCTTGTGGGAAGACAACGATCGGCCAACTATACCGCAATGTATTACGACAGTCTCTCAAGACCTACTTGGGATCGGTCAATCCTAGCCCAACCCTCTCCTGGATCTCCATTTAAGGCACTGAATGCCCTTGTGGCCTTGCAAGAAGGTGCTATAAATCCTAGAACAACCTATAGCTGCGATGAGGGCTTTTACGTAGCTGGTGTAAAAAGAGGCTGCCACTGTGGTGGTGGAGTAAGAGATCTCAATTCAGGATTGTTTCACTCCTGCAATGCTTATTTTGCAGAAAGCTTTAGATCATTTTACCGAAAGTTTGAAACCACTACTGAAGCCCATGATACCTGGGAAGCACACATGAAAAGTTTTGGACTAGGCGACTTTTTGGGTACAGACCTCCCCACTGGTGCCCCAGGGAGAATTCCATCTACTGAATTTTATGATCGTGCCTATGGAAGAAATCGATGGGTTTCAACTTTTGTAATTTCAAATGCTATTGGGCAGGGAGAAATTGCCGCAACTCCCCTTCAGCTAGCCAACATGACTGCGGCTATTGCAAATAGTGGATACTTTATCACCCCTCATCTTATAAAAGAAGTAGAAGGAGGAAACAGTATCGATTATAAATTCAGAGAGAAACGGTATACCACCATTGACGAAAAGCATTTCGAGCCTGTAATTAAGGGTATGGAAGCCGTGTATACCTCTGGGACTGCTCGGTTCTTACAAGTACCTGGAATACGCCTAGCTGGTAAAACGGGTACCGTAGAGAACTATACTCGTATCGATGGAGAGAAGGTTCAACTCACTGACCACTCCGTTTTTGTTGCCTTTGCTCCGGTTGAAGATCCTAAAATTGCTATCGCAGTATATATTGAACACGGCTATTACGGGAATAGGTACGCCGGGCATATTGCCTCACTCATGATCGAAAAATATCTAAAAGGCGAGATCAGTCGAGTGGATTTAGAAAAGCGAATGCTCGAGAAAACCTTAGCCAAAGAATACGCTAAACCAACGAGCGGAAAACCCTTTGAAATCAACGAATATGCGTGGTAATCTACTCATTTTCAGACTCGACTGGGTCAGTATATTCCTACTGCTCTTTTTAATCGGTTTCGGCTGGGTAAACATCTATAGTACCACTGTGGGCAATGACCTATCTGGCCCATTACTCGATTTAGGTACTTTTTATGGCAAACAATTATTCTTTGCCACCCTCAGTCTCATTGTAGTCATTCTCTACAGCTTTATTCCTGACCAATTTATAGAGCGATTCTCGAGCGTATTTTATCTCATCGGAATTGCCTTATTATTGGGTCTTTTTGTGTTTGGAAAAACCATCGCTGGAGCGACCTCTTGGTACGACTTAGGACCTTTTAACTTTCAGCCTTCAGAATTAATGAAAATGATCGTCGCCTTAGCCCTTGCTAAATATCTAAGCGATACTCAGGTAAATCTAAGATATAGTGTGCACCAGGGTTATGCCGTATTACTTCTTGTTTTACCCTCAATACTAATCATCGCTCAACCTGATCCTGGGAGTGCGCTCGTATTCTTTTCTCTTTTTCTAGTCTTATTCAGGGAGGGCCTACCTCTTTATTATTTAACCTTCGTACTTTCATTTATCCTTGCTTTTGCGACTACATTAAAGTTTGGGTTGACTTACACTTTCATTGGAGCACTCGCTCTTTATCTAAGCTATCTGTGGTTAAAACCTAAGCGTTTAAAAACACCAATATGGTTTACTATTTCTTATCCTGTCATTTTATTTACCATCATAGCTTCAACTACCTGGGTATACAACTCGGTATTCAAACAGCACCATAGAGATCGATTCTCACTTTGGTTGAACCTTGAAACCAATCAGGACCGGTTATTAGATATCAAACAAAGTATCGGATACAACACCTACCAAGCCAAACAAGCCATCGCATCAGGTAGATGGTCTGGCAAAGGCTTTCTCGAAGGAACCAGAACCAAGGGAGATTTCGTGCCTGCACAGCACTCTGACTACATTTTTAGCTCGGTGGGGGAAGAATGGGGATTCATTACTAGCGTCCTCGTTATCTTGGCTTTTGTAGCCCTTTTACTTCGATTTATTTATTTGGCCGATCGCCAGAAAAAAGCCTTTCACAGGATATACGGTTACGGAATCACGTCTATACTTTTCATCCATTTTAGCATAAACATCGGAATGGTATTAGGCATGTTACCTACTGTCGGTATACCCCTTCCCTTTTTTAGTTATGGAGGGTCAAGCCTCTTATTTTTCTGCTTGATGTGTTACATCTTCTTAAAGATGGATGCGAATCGATTGAAAACGCATTTTGACTAACTCCCTATCCCTTTATTGGGTTCGGACGGTTGAAGGTATATCGCTTTAAATCTTTAAGTACCGCTATGGCTTCTTCTAGGTAAACATCCCTAGCGAGTTCTTTATGCCAGCGATCGCGTTTCTCTCGAAGTATAGAATCCTTTGTAAATAGACTTTGCTCATAAGGTAAAGAGCTAAATTTCAGTCTTGTATCGTATTTGTCAAGCGCTTCAAATTCTTTAGACTTCTTTTTCAAATCTTCTTTGTTCTTGCGATACGATTTAAGATCTAAATAAGCCGTGTCATCGGCTCTTTGCTCACTGATCCAGCGCGCCTCTTCATCGAGTAGTTTGACATATTGATTCACTTCTAATCGCTCTTGACTACTTTTCAAAATACGCTCGAAATCGATTTGCTTATGCCATGGAGTGTAATAAGCCGATGCTATTCGATCCCAAGAAAGTGGGTTATCTTGATCGCGTTCACCCACATCAATGTAGCTATAACGATCAGGTATCACTATGTCTGAAGCTACCCCATCTAATTGGGTTGAGCCTCCACTGACTCGATAAAACTTTTGAGTAGTAATTTTTAATGCACCTAAATCACCCAATTCGTTTGAACGAATAATATTTGAAAGAGGAATCACATTCTGTACGGTTCCTTTACCATAAGTTCTTTCGCTACCAATGATCACCGCTCGACCATAATCTTGTAAAGCGGCAGCTAAAATCTCTGAGGCAGAAGCTGAAAGTTCGTTGACTAAAACCACGAGTGGTCCGTCATATAAAATCCCCTTTTCAGGATCTTCTTGAACCTCTCTGCGATCTCCGGCCGTTCGAACTTGAACCACAGGCCCCTGATCAATAAAGTAACCGGCCATGTCAACGACCGTTTGCAAAGACCCTCCTCCATTATCTCTTAAATCTAAGACAACACCTTCAACGCCTTCTTCTTGCAGTCGCTCAAGCTCAGCTTTGACATCAATAGCTGCATTACGCTCGTTGTAATCGTCAAAGTCCACATAGAATTTGGGGAGATGAATGAGTCCAAATTCAGATTCCTCATCCGAAATTTTTACTGATTTTGCATAACTCTCTTCAAGCTCAACCACATCACGAATCACTGAAATTTCTTCAACCACACCAGTAGTGCGCTTCACGGTCAAATACACCTTGGTTCCCTTAGGACCTTTAATGAGTTCAATAGCGTCATCGAGACGCATCCCTGAAATATCTACTGCTTCGCCTTCTTCTTGTCGAACTTTAAGCAATTCATCACCTACTTCAAGAGCCTTTGCTCTCCATACTGGGCCTCCTGAGATAATCTCTACTATTGTGGTACCTTCAGGCTTTTTCTGCAAACGAGCTCCGATACCTTCGAATTTACCCGACATAGCAATATCAAATCGATCCTTATCAGTAGGTGCAAAATAATAGGTGTGCGGATCGAAAGTTTCAACCACTGCATTGATGTAGGTTGAAAAATAATCTTCACGATCTAACTCCCCGATAAAATGAAAGTACTCGTAGAAAGTTCGCTTCAGTTCTTCTCTAGCCTTTTCTTGTAATTCATTAAGCAATGATTCGTCAATAGCATCAACCGCAACTTCATTTTCACGAGCATATTTCTCTAATTGAGCATCCATCACTGGCAAAAGGCTAATAGTCAGTTGCTCTATCCAACGATCTTCAAGTTCGGCCTTGGTACTCACAAAAGGCATTTCATCATAGTCGATTTCAACTACCGAAGGAGAAGAAAGATCAAAAGAGTCAGAAAGTAATCGCTCGTATCTGGCCTCAGCTTCTTCAATTCGCTTAACAAGTAATGTATAGGCTTCATCAAAAAATACCAATTCCTTATTAATCAACTGATCATCTATGCTCAGCCGGTATTTTTCAAACAACTCAATGTCTGATGCTAAAAAATAGCGCTTGAGCGGATCCATTCCCTCAATAAAACGATCAAAGGCCTCTGCCGAAAATTGATCATTTAAATCTTTGGGACTATAATGTCCTTTCTCTAACACATAGGTGATTAAATCAATAAGAAGCTTATCCTTATTGTCTGTTTCAAAACTGTGATTTTCAGTAAAACTGCAAGAGGCAAAACCAAGGAGTAGGACGAGTAAGCCCAAACCAAATTTCTTCTTCATTGTCGCTATTTTGGTCGTAATTCATCCCTAATTTACGCAAATTGACCCTGTTCGGCCTTACGATTCTTGTTACATTTGGCTAAAAATTAACGCATTGTGAAGCGACCACTCATTTTAATTACTAATGATGATGGATATAACGCGCCCGGCATCAATCATCTCATCGAATTTGTAAAAGAGATTGCAGAAGTGGTAGTAGTTGCTCCTGACAGTCCACAATCAGGCATGGGGCATGCTATAACTATAGACAGTACACTGGAGGTACACCGGCTAGATTTAGATGGTTCATATAAAGGATTACAGGCTTACTCTACTAGTGGAACTCCTGCTGACTGCGTTAAACTTGCGTTACATGAAATTCTCGATCGTAAACCTGACCTAGTAGTTTCTGGAATCAATCACGGAGCAAACTCTTCAATCAATGTAATCTATTCTGGAACTATGAGTGCAGCGATTGAAGCGGGTGTAGAAGGGATACCAGCCATAGGATTTTCGCTTTTAGACTACTCTTGGGACGCTAATTTCGAGGCTTGCAAAAGCGTAGTTCAAACTCTTGTAAAAGAAGCTTTAGACAAAGGAATTCCTAGCGGAACCGTTCTCAATGTGAACATTCCTAAAACAGATGGCGCAGCAGTGAAGGGAATGAGAGTGTGTCGACAAGCCAAAGCCAATTGGAAAGAGCGCTTTGACAAAAGAATTAGCCCTACTGGAAAAGAATACTATTGGCTAACCGGAGATTTCATCCTTTTAGATGAAGGTGCAGATACTGACATTGCAGCGCTTGAAGCGGGCTATGTTTCTATTGTACCTACTCAATTCGATCTTACGGCACATCACAGTATGGCACATATCAATTCTTGGAAAATTCATTAGACTGAAATTAGATTGCAGAAGCTTATTGTATCTTGAAATCAAACCGCCCAATGAAATACTACCTCATCGCAGGAGAAGCCTCCGGAGATTTACATGCATCTAACCTAATTCAGGCGCTAAAACATATCGATACCGATGCCGACTTTAGGGCTATGGGGGGCGACGCAATGAAAGAGGCTGGCGCGGTACTTTCAAAGCACTATTCAGAGATGAGTTTTATGGGTTTTATCGAGGTAATTCAAAATTTGAGTACTATTCGAAAAACCTTCGACTTCATCAAAAAAGATATTCAAAACTTTAACCCAACTGCGCTTATTCTTATTGATTTTTCAGGATTTAACCTGAGAATCGCGAAATGGGCACATGAGCGTGGCATCTTGGTTCATTACTACATTGCACCACAAGTATGGGCTTCAAGATCGAGTAGAGTTGAAAAGATTAGAGCCTACGTTGATCACCTGTATGTAACACTACCCTTTGAGCTCGAGTTCTATCATAAATACAATCATGAGGCTACTTTCGTAGGTCATCCGCTCATAGATGCTATGGCTACCAGCAATGAAGCTGATACCAATCAATTTCTAAGTGATCAAGGCCTCGGTGGTCGACAGATTATCGCATTACTCCCCGGTAGCCGGAAGCAAGAAATCAGTAGAATTTTACCAGAGCTTATTAATGCTACTAAAAATTTTACATCCTTTGATATTGTAGTTGCCGGTGCACCCTCTCAAACCCCATCCTTTTACGAACCCTATTTAAAGGGGTCAAAAATCATTTTCGGAAAGACACAACAACTTCTTCAAGTAGCCCATTTAGCAGTTGTAACCAGCGGTACTGCAACTTTAGAAACCGCATTAATAGGCACCCCACAAGTGGTGGTGTATAAAACCAGTCCCGTCTCATACGCTATAGGAAAGCGCATCGTTACTTTGAAATATATCTCTCTAGTAAATCTCATTCTTGACCGAATGGCAGTTAAAGAACTCATACAAAATGAGTGTAACCCAGAGAAAATAAAGGCTGCAATAAATGAGCTCTTTGATAGCTCCGTTCGAGAACGTATGACCCGAGATTACGAAGAACTATTGAAAGCCCTTGGAGATTCAGGAGCTAGTGAAAGAACTGCAAAATCGATTTATGCAAACACCCGCACACTTCTCGGTCAGGCTTCTGATCTATTGGATTAGCGGGATTTTACTCAGCAACTATTACGCACCATCTATTTCTATTTTACTGATTGCATTTTGCAGTTGGCTTCTCAGTACTCACTATAATTCAGTGTGTCTTGAAGAATTTCTTCTGGGTTGCTCTATTGTAATTCTATCTGCTCATCTCACCCTGACTTTTCATTCAAAAGAAGAAATACCAGCAGGGGAACCGCTCATTATTTTAATTGAATCCTTTGAGGGACATTCCCCAAAATATTTGGGCTACAAAGCTAGATGGCGAGGTGGTGACTTTACGATCTATAGCAAAGACTCCATCGATAAATCGTACTATCTCATAAAAGAACTCCCTACCAAAGGATTCAGTGACCAGCTTGTACTTTTTGTCAATCAGAATAAACTCGCTAACTGGAAAAAACTAAAAGAAACCACATTTCATTTTCCTATTCAATGGGTCACTTCACTTAGGAATAATGCGTCAAAACAATGGAAAGAGATGGGGTTTTCACCCGTTCTTATAGGGTTTTATAGGGCGTTAATTTTAGGGGACCGATCTGCGTTAGCCCCAGAATTAAAAACAGCATTTAGGGAACTTGGTCTTGCTCATATTTTGGCTATCTCTGGTATGCATTTCGGGCTCTGTTATCTGCTTTTTAACCTCATGAGCCTACTTCTTCCATTTAAGTTGAGAAGAGGGTTTCGTGTGATACTAAGTATCTGTTATGCAGTAATTACTGGTCTTGGCGTATCTGTAATTAGAGCGCTAATTTTCATCCTACTCTACGAGTTAGGTATATGGCTTAAGAGACCCATTACTCGATGGCAATTACTAATGGCTACAATGCTTATTTGTCTTATGATACAGCCCTACTGGGTCTATGATGTGGGCTTTCAGCTGAGCTTTACAGCAGTTTTAGGCATTTTCGTTGGTCTTTACTTTTTAGATCTATTCGAACTACCCCCACAACTAAAAAAGCTTGCTCAATGGATAACCATTTCAATCTCGGCGCAGTTAGCGGTTAGTCCGATATTAGCCTTTTACTTTGAAGAATTGTCTTTACTCGCTCTCCCGCTTTCTATCATTTCCAGTCCCATATTACCGATTGTAATGATTATCGGTGGGGTTGGGATATTCTTACCCATAGGGAGTATAACCAACCATTTACTCACAGGCTTATTAGAACGTCTAGCTCATGTAACACCAAGGCAAATCCAAATTTGTTTAAACCTAGCCGAAGTGATCGGTTCTTATATAATCCTAAGCCTTTTAGTGTACCTCGCCCATAAGGCGCTTCATAAGCGGCGAAAAAAGGAGTACTAAAACACCTGCCCCTAGAGAATACTGCGCAATTAGCATAAAGCCATCCGTGTATAACTCAAGGGTTTGTAATCCTCCTGCAGCCGCAGAATCACCCTCAACCGACAGTTTTTTACCAATAAAACCTACCACTTGAAAAGCGAATGCTGAGGATAAGAACCATACTCCCATCATAAAAGCTACGATGCGCTTAGGTGAAAGTGAGGTGATTTTCGAAAGTCCGACGGGTGACATGAATAACTCTCCGATAGAGAGTAAGAAGTACATGAGAAGCAGGTAACTAAAAGGAACTAATCCTTGTTCATTTGCACTTAGACCAGAAATCGCTAGTACATAAAAACTAGAACCAGCGAAGAGTAATCCCATTCCGAATTTATACGGAGTTCTAGGGTTTAGATTTCTGCGAGACAACCAGGTCCAAAGCATCGAAATTGGAATCGCAAATAAGATGATAAACATCGAGTTTAAAGAATTCGTCTGAGCTGCAGACATCAAGGTTAACTCAACATTTCTGGCAGAGAATAGTGTAATCACACTACCTGAAAGTTCGTGAAAACCCCAGAAGATGGTCATGAAAAGAGTAATCAAGATGGCAACAAATAGTTTCTTACGCTCATCTGCCGAGGCCTGATAGAGTATATATCCCAGATAAGCTAATATCAGTACTCCTACTCCTTTGAAAATGAGGTTGACAATATTATCCTCTCCTAGTACTGGGCTATAAGAAGCAAGTAAAACGGCCATTACTGGAACACACAATACACTTAAAATAGTCACCCAATTTTCTCGACTAACCCCCAGCTTTTTCTCGGTAAGCGCCTCATCATCTGGTGCCAATCCTTGATCGCCGAAAACTCCAGATTTAATTCCGCGATAGAAAACGATGAGACCAGTTAGCATACCGATTCCGGCAAGACCGAAACCATAGTGCCATCCGTAAGTGGCCGCAAGCCATCCGCATAAAAGGGGAGCTACCCATCCGCCGATATTAATACCCATATAGAATATGGTAAATCCAGAATCCTTTCGCGGGTCTTTGTCAGAATAGAGTGCTCCGACAAAAGTTGAGATGTTAGGCTTAAAGTAAGCGTTACCAACGATGATTAACGAAAGGGCTAAAAAGAAGGTGACGTTACTTTCAATGGCTAGCACAAAATGTCCTAAGGCCATTAAAACACCTCCTAGAAAGATGGATTTGCGTAAACCTAAGAGGTTATCTGAAATACGCCCTCCGATAACCGTACCGGCATAGACTAAAGAACCATAAGAAGAATATACCGCTGCTGTTGCAAAGTCACGATTGGCTAAGGCTTCAAAAATTACATTCACCATGTAAAGGGTGAGAAGCGCGCGCATACCATAGAAGCTAAAGCGCTCCCATAACTCTGCGAAAAAAAGGTAAAATAATCCTTTAGGATGTCCTAAAAGTGTTGGCTCTGAAGTCTGCATAATTAAAGATTGTTTTTAATGAATTCTGTCATTTTTGAGTACAGATGAAGGCGGGTGTTTCCGCCATAAATTCCGTGATTTCTATCGGGATAGATCGCCCAGTCAAAAGGTTTGTTAGCCTGAATTAGAGCCTCGATCATACGCATTGAATTCTGAACGTGTACATTGTCGTCTCCACTACCGTGAACCAACAGGTATTTGCCTTTTAAAAGCTCTGGATAATTAAAGGGCGACTCGTTATCGTATCCACCTGGATTCTCTTCTGGGGTACGCAGAAAACGCTCAGTATAGATAGTGTCGTAAAATCTCCAACTAGTAACCGGAGCCACAGCGATGGCCATTTCAAACACATCATTTCCTTTTAGAAGGGCGTTAGTACTCATATGACCGCCGAAACTCCATCCCCAAATTCCGGTACGCGTCTCATCGATGTAATCAAGCTCAGAAAGTTTCTTAGCTGCAGCAATTTGATCCTCGGTCTCAAATTTTACTAGGTTTAGGTAGGTTGATTTTTTGAAATCTCTTCCCTTAAAACCAGTTCCGCGTCCGTCCACACAGGCAATAATGTAACCCTGACTAGCTAGCATTTGATGCCAGTAGTCGTTAGAACCCATCCACTGATCGGCCACCTGCTGTGAACCAGGACCCGAATATTGAAACATTAATAATGGATACTTCTTCGAAGGATCAAATTCATTTGGACGAATCATATACATATTCAGCTGATTAGCACCTACGTTTAGGGTACCATACTCTTTTGGAGCGATATCATATCCTCTTAATTTCTCCGCAAGCTTAGCGTTGTCTTTAATCACGCTGAGCACACTTCCCGTTCTAGGATCGCGAAGGGTAAATTCATAAGGAGTCGTACTACTACTATAGGTACCAATAAAATATTGAAAGTCTTTAGAAAACTGTGCATTATGCGTTCCTGCACGGGCCGTTAAACGGGTTTTATATTTGCCTTTGGCTGAAATTCGGTAAATCGCACGTTCAATAGATGAAGGCTCGGTAGACTGATAGAAAATTCGATCCTTCTTTTGATCATAACCGTAAAAATTGGTCACTTCAAATTCACCACTTGTAATTTGACGAATCAATTTCCCTTCAGAATTGTATAGGTATAGGTGATTGTAGCCATCGCGCTCGCTGGTCCAAATAAAATCATCTTTGGGTAAAAAGGTTAAGTTGTCGTGCAAATCAACGTAAGCCTCGTCGGTTTCTTCTAACAAAGCAGCGACCTCTAAAGTTTTGATGTTCACTTTGTATAACATCAAACGATTTTGGTGGCGATTTAAAGTCTGAATAGAAAGGTGTTCACTGTGATTCATGAACTGTATTCTCGGGATGTAATATTCTTGAGAAAGTGCAACACGGTTATCCTTTCCTGATGCTAGCTCGACAATATGCACGGCTACGACCGCATTATCCTCTCCTGCCTTTGGGTATTTGAAGCGATACTGACTCGGGTACAACTCTGTACCAAAGACATCCATCGAAAACTCAGGCACCAAACTTTCATCAAACTTTAAGTAAGCTAGATGGGTACCCTCGGGACTCCACTCATAGGCTCTAACTAATGAGAATTCTTCTTCGTAAACCCAGTCGGCGTGCCCATTAATAATTGATCCGTACTTCCCATCCTCAGTAAGTTGGCGACTTGACTTAGAAGCAATATCAAACACATGTAAGTTATTCTCAAAAACGTAGGCCAACTTTGAGCCATCGGGAGAAAAAGCAGGAACTCTAATGAGTGAATCACTAACCTTAGTAAGTTCTTGGGTTTTGAAATCATAGACATAGTAAACAGCCTCTGATGAACGTCTGAATATCGGTTTACGCTCTGTTGCTAATAACACACGGCTTTCATCATCGCTAAAGGTGTACCCACTAAATCTAGGAATAGCATCTCCAGAACTTAAAAGAACACCCTCAGATTGCATGTCACTGTAACGGTACTTTACAATCTGGCTTTTGCCATCATTATACTCAAGAACTGTATAAGCATCCCCTGAATTTAACGATCGTAAGTTCGCAATTCCTTCTGTAGAGAAGGCTCCTGACCAAATCTCTTCTAAAGTGATCGATTGTTGTGAGAAAGAAAAACTACTAACAAGTACTGCGAGGGCAGAAAAAAGAAATTTTTTCATCGTATAGATATCTATAAACCCTCAAGTTTACTAAATATTTACCGAATACTAAAGCTCAGCCTAATCCTTATCTTTGCTTTCAAATTAGCCGAATGTCAAAGAAAATCGAAGGTTTCTCAAAGTTAACCAAAGCTGAAAAGATCCATTGGGTTGCCGAAACCCATGGGGAAAACCCGAGTGCGTTTAAAGCTACCCTCGAGACTTATAATCATTCAGACCCTGAGGTTCAGAAGATTCACGATGAATTCATCGAAAATACCTTAACCAACCACTACCTACCACTAGGAGTAGCTCCAAACTTCTTAATTGACGGTAAATGGTACACCATTCCTATGGCCATTGAAGAGAGTTCAGTAGTAGCGGCAGCGAGTAAAGCGGCTAAATTTTGGAGTACTAAGGGCGGATTCAAAACAGAAGTGTTAGGGACAGAAAAAGTAGGGCAAATACACCTGAACTATTATGGGCCAGCTGAAAAATTGAATCGCTTTTTCGGTGAAAATACCTCTAGATTCTTAAACGAGCTAAGCTCGATTACCGAGAGTATGAAGCGCCGTGGAGGGGGTATACAAAGCGTGCAACTTATCGACAAGACAGATGCCCTTGAAGGCTATTATCAAATCGATCTGCGTTTTGAAACCGCTGACGCCATGGGGGCTAACTTTATAAACAGTTGTTTGGAGACCCTTGCGAATTCTTTTACAGGCGCATCAACCTCAGTCTTCGAAGCAGATGAACTACCTGAAGTAGTAATGAGTATACTTAGCAACTACGTACCCAACTGCGTAGTACGTGCAAGTGTAAGCGCTCCTATTGAACAATTAGGAGCAAATCTGTCAGATGCTCAATCCTATGCCAAGAAGTTTGTTAGAGCAGTCAATATTGCCCGCGAAGAACCTTATCGGGCCGTGACACACAATAAAGGAATTATGAATGGTGTTGATGCCGTAATTATTGCTACAGGGAATGATTTTAGAGCGGTGGAGGCAGGAGTTCATGCCTATGCATCAAGAGACGGCAAATACCGATCACTTAGCCAGGCAAAGATTGAAAATGACACCCTTCACTTCTGGTTAGATATTCCTCTTGCACTCGGAACCGTTGGCGGATTGACCTCCTTACATCCACTGGTAAAAAGATCCCTAGAAATTTTAGATAAGCCGTCGGCAAAAGAACTCATGCGAATTGTAGCCGTTGCAGGTCTTGCACAAAATTTTGCGGCTGTAAACTCTTTAGTCACCACCGGTATTCAAAAAGGGCACATGAAGATGCACCTCTTGAATCTTCTGAGTGCACTTGGTGCTTCTGAAGAGGAGAAACAGATCATAAGCAAACAGTTTAGCGAACAAACCGTCACCAACTCAGCGGTTAAAGAGGCGCTAAACCAACTACGTAATGGCGATTAGAAATTACTATACTAAAGGGAAACTTCTCATTAGCGGAGCCTATGGAGTTCTTGACGGCGCCATTGGGTTCGCATTGCCAACAAAATTGGGTCAGCGATTTTGCTTTGAAACGGATAAGTCTGAAAATATTGAATGTAAAGCCGTAGATAATAAGGGTAATACTTGGTTTAAGGCTGAGTTTGATGTTAAAAGTCTAGCACCTTTAAAGACTAGTTCTGAAGAGGTTGCATTCACGTTTTCTAAATTGCTGATAGCGGCTCGTAGTTTGAATCCAAATTTTGACTATCCGTTTACTCTAGAAACGACTCTTGAATTTGATAGAGAATGGGGATTAGGGTCTTCATCTACGCTTATTGCAGCTCTGGCCCAATTTGCATCTGTAAACGCCTACGAGCTTTTAGACTCAGGTTTTAAAGGGAGTGGATATGATATTGCTTGCGCAACCGCAGAAGGCCCCATTCGGTTTCAACGTATTGGTAAAGAGGTGAGCGTCACCCAGGTTAACTGGAGGCCAGAATTTGCAGACGAATTACACCTAGTTTATCTCAATCAGAAGATGAACAGTAGGGAAGCAATTGCACATTATAGAAAGGCCCGAAGCTCAGATCATTTCTTGAATGAGCTTTCGAGATTAAGCACTGCCATAAGCGAAGAAATCTCTGATATCAATCGCTTCGAAAAGTTACTACAAGAACAAGAAAGTCTTTTAGCTGATCGGTTAGAAATTACCGCGATTGGCGATCAGTTGTTTGACGATAGACCTGAGGGGGTTTTTGTCTCGCTCGGTGCATGGGGTGGGGACTTTGCCTTATTTACTCGCAAAAAAAATATCCCTTATCTAAAAGACAAGGGATATTCGACTATTTTGAAGCTCGATGAGCTTTGTATCTACTAGTAAAAGATAGCTCGGTTATCTTTTACTTCAGCCTTTTCTTTCAGTGCGTAGAAGGCATTTGCCGCAGCTTGATTTGCACGCTGAGCAGCAATTGTCTCTGTAAATGGAGCGTAAGTAGCTAAATCCATAGCTTCATTTTTCTCAGTGATCTTAAGGGAATAAACCCCATATTCACCTTCAATAAGTGAAGAAGTTTGACCTGCCTCTAGGGCTAAAGCTTTTCCTACTACATAGGGTTCAGAACCAATTCCAGAGATTACACTTGAACGGGTAGTCATTGCTAAAGCAGATCCTGCATTAGCCGCACTCTGACCATTAAGACTATCAAAATCTGAAGATCCGTACTGATCTTTAAGCATTGCCGCTTTCTTCTGTTTTCTAAGAACAGGAAGTACTCTAGCTGAAGCTTGTTCTGGAGTTTGAACCCCTTCTTCGTACTTCTTAGTCATTTGAGCGATTACATATCCGCCGGCAATATCAAAACGACTAACATCACCAACATTTCTATCTGAATCAAAGGCCCAACGCACGATATTTCGCTGTGCACCTAAGCCAGGGAGGTTCTCGTCTAAAACTTTTAGTTGGGAGATCGGACGTACCGTATAGCCCCCTTCATTAGCAATCGTTGAGAAAGCATTAGGTTCAGCATCTGACACCTGCATTTCGAAAGTAGTAGCATCAGTAAATAAGGTGTTGGTTGTAGTTTCAGAAGGTTCGATACGAAGCGCTACTGTAGCTACAGAATACACATCACGCTTAGCCTCAACTTTAACCACATGATAACCAAACTCAGTTTCGACTAGACCAATACGACCTATAGGGTTATCAAAAATGAAATCGTTGAAAGCATCGACCATCACGCCCTCATTTACGAAACCTAAGTCTCCACCTTGAGAACCTGTCGGACCATCAGATCCCTCACGCGCTAGATCAGCAAATGCCTCATTCCCGCTGCGTGCTCTTTTAAGGTATTCTTGAGCTTTAGTTCTTGCCTCCCCTTTTGATCGCTCAATAGTAGATGCGGCTCTCTCTGCTCCCGTGTAAGCAACTAAAATGTGGCTTGAACGAACACTACCATTCTTTTTAGAATCAACTAATTTACTGATCTTGTAGGCGTTGCCATCCTTGTAGGGCCCGTAAACCTCTCCTTTCGAAAGAGATGTAATTTGTGACGCTGCAACCGCGGGCAGTGTTTCTGCTGTACGATAATCTAAATTGCTAGCAACATCTGAGAAACGCTGAATGAAGTCAGTCTCATCGGTTGTATTTTTAAATCCTTGAACGACGACACTACCCTTAGTATCTTCGTTATACTCTTCACGATCTTCTAACAGAGATGTGATTCGCGCTAATACCGTGTCCTCATCTGCCTTAGAAGGCTTCTCTTGAAAAAATACATATCGCAAATCTCTCGCTTCTTCTTGCTTGAATTGCTTTGAATTTTCTGTGACATAAGCAGCAATTTCTTCTTTCGAAACACTTACTAAGCTATCTGCTATACTTGAATAAGGAAGCTGAATATAGTCAAAGCTCACCTTGTCATTTTGAAATTTGAAAGTACGTGCACCTTCTTGTAATGAAGTCGAAACGCCCGCCTTGACAAAGTTAAAATACATTTGTTCTTTTGCCGCGCTAATAATATTAGCCTCATCAATCAACCAAGCGTCATACTGGGCTGGGTTCGTGGCTTTCCAGCTCGCAACCGTTGCCTTGAATACATATTCATCAAAAAACCCTTCATCGTTTTGAAACGCAGAAATATTTGCGTAACCCGATGTACGAATGAAATCAACAATTTGATCTCCTTCGATATTCAACCCAAGCTTGTCATACTCTTGCTTTAAGACTTCTTTTCGAACTTCTTGATCAAAAACGATATTTACGAGTTGACTGTTTGAAAAATTTTGTCCGTAGGCATTTGAAGCGATTTCTAAACTCTGTCTGAAGTCTTCAATTGATAATGGAGTATCATTTACCTCAGCCACATTATTCGAGAAATCTCCCCCTTGAAATGCATTGCTGGAGAAGATACCAGATATAACAAATGAGAAGAGCGCGAGGCCGATTACAATAATAAGTACACTAGTACGTTTGCGAATGGTATTTAAAATCGCCATGATCTTAAGTGTTTTAGGTCTGCGAAACTACTTAAATTATTCGATGTATCGAAATGTTTATAGCTACTCAGACGGCTTTATTTCAAGTCGTATTTGTTCGATTCGATTACTTGCCACTTCCTCTACAGTGAGTCGGTAACCTTCAACTTCAATTTGATGTCCTAACTCGGGAATTGCCTCGGTATGATCCATAACTAATCCTCCAAGGGTTTCATACTGCTCCTCTTCAGGTAGGTTGAGCTTATACGTCTGATTCAAGTAATCCACTTCAAGCCTTCCTGAGAACAGGTATACACCCTCTTCTACCGTTTCTTCGATGAGCTCACTAACATCGTGTTCATCCTCGATTTCACCGAATAATTCTTCTACGATATCCTCAATAGTAAGAATTCCAGAAGTACCACCATATTCATCTAAAACTACCGCCATACTTCTGCGCTTTTTGGTGAGCAAGTTCAAAATATCGTGAATAGGCATTGTTTCTGGAACGTATTCGACTGGCTTTAGAAGGGTTCTGATACTTCTCGGACGTTTAAAAAGATCAAAGGAGTGAACATGCCCCACAATATTGTCAATACGATCCCGATAGACCAATATTTTAGAAAATCCCGTTTCTACGAAAACAGATCGCAGAGTCTTCATAGAGTCTCTTAGTTCAACCGCAGTGATTTCTGTTCTAGGAATCATTACCTCCCTTGCTTTCACCTCAGCAAATTCAAGTGCATTTTGAAAGATCTGCACCTCAGCATCAATTTCTTGATTATCAGCCGCAGACTCCATCTGCTGACTGATGTAATCCCCAATCTCTAATTTTGTAAAAGTAGCTTGTGGGTTTTCAGCATCCGCTTTTACTAGTCTGAGCACCCAATCAGATATTTTTAAAACCATCCATGAGAAGCCCGAAAAAAGATTGTAGAAAATATAGGCCGGAAGCGCCAATGCCTTCATGAGCGTATTCGCATAGATTTGAAAGATTGCCTTAGGTAAAAACTCAGCGGTAAGAAGAATGACTAGAGTTGAAATTAAGGTATGGGTCAGTAACTGAAATTCACCGAAAACTAAGGTTGCAATCGCGTTGCTTTCAGGGGTTACTACCGGTAACACTTCGAGAAGTAATTTTCCCATGTAATAACCATAGATCACCAGTGCCAAATTATTACCAATAAGCATACTAGCTATAAACCGCGAAGGTGAAGCAGTTAGTCTAGAAAGTAATCGTGCTAATAGACCCTTCTGCTTTTTTTCAAGTTCGATGTGGATTCGATTCGAAGACACATAAGCGATCTCCATTCCTGAAAAGAATGCGGAGAGCACAAGTGCGATGAGAATAAGAAATAGATAATGATTCAATGCTTATAGACCCTTTTCGCGCTTCTCGAATTTTTTACGATAGTTTCTTCGAAAGAAGAACATACCAATAGACACCACAAAAAATACCCCGAACAATAATCGTTCATCACTTTCTGTTCCTAATAGTTCGATCAGACGATAGCCTGAAAAAAAGGCAACCATCAAATACAAGTACTCAGTATAACGTAAGAGTTTTATCATACTCAAAAATAAATAATCTAATGCTTAGTTTTCCGATTCTGAGATTTGAAGGATACCACGAGTCTTCATCGCCTGTAGCGAAGAGAAATCGCGACTAAACTCCATCCCTTCTCCCGTCATTATCGTACCCTCTTCAGGATTTTCGAATTCAAAAGGCTCTTCTGTAAATATCCAATTTCTAGATCGACTCCAATAAAGCTGACTGGTTGTTAATTCCTTGTGATCATGGGTATTGATTCTAACATTCCCACGCAGATCTACAATACCGGTTAATGAGTAATAGATGGCTGAATCTGCAAAAATCTCGGTAGGCTGATTATCATCGTCAAAAAAAGTCAAATGCAGGCCTTCAGGAAAGAGTTGGTAAGGAAACATCCGATTCTCATAATTCTCATTGCGATCGGCCCGCAAAATAGCTACAACTCTGGTACTGTCAGACTGAAGTACCGAAAGAGGTCTTACTGACTCTGTGTAAAGCATTTCTAGGTTTTCAACCACGCCCTGAGGGAGTTTCTTTTCAGCTTCAGTCAAGCTTACCTGTTTGAACTCTTCGTTACAAGCTATAAACAGCATTGCCACAACAAATGCTGTGGCAATGCGCATGATATTAGTATGTGAACCTTCTGTATTCAGACAGGATTAATTTAGGTTAGGAATAGTTACACTTCCACCCATCCAACATGAAAAATTAATGGTTTCTCCTGCACGGCCTGAGTTGAAGATATCTGTCTTAGAAGGTGCTTTCGCCTCATAAGAAGCTACCGCCTTACTCGCAGCGCTCTGTAAAGAAGGATCGACACGACCTGCTCTAGCCGCAGTCTTAGCTGCTAACCAGTACACCGCTCTCTTGTCGAATTGAGTTTCACCACACTCATTGGCACTGTCTGCATATAGTGCCGCAAGTAGAATATACGCTCTACCGTTCGCAGGGTTTGCTGCGATTGCCTTATTCAAGTAATTACGCGCTTGAACCTTACTGTTCTTGCGAACGATGGTAGCGATTTTATAAAGGATATTAGACTTTTTAAGATTGTCTGTTTCTAATTCTACAGACTTATTGAAGTCCGCAATCGCACCATTGGTGTCTCCTGCTTTTTGCTTTAAAGTACCTCCATAAAGATATGCGTCTGCAGAAGGCTCAAGAGCTAACTGTGCTTCGAATAGTTTTCGGAACATCGGATCGTCAGTACACTCTTTTCCAAACATACGACCTACCGCGCTCTTCACCCATTTTACATCGGTCTTACGCTCCTCGTAGCTCTTTTCGTAAAGAGGAATCAAATTCTCACAATCTGCAAGCGCACCCAATTTTGAATCAATACTTGCAGCAATCTTACCAAATGAAGTAGAGTTCGTGCTGTATGCCTTTAATCTTCTTGCATCTTTTGAACTAATAGTGCCTGCTTCCTCTAACGGTAGTAGTCTAGTAATTTGAGCAGTTAATTCAGCGTTTTCTTCTTCAACCTTCGCCACTACCTCATCGTAAACATCAAATACCTCTTGAACATCCTTTTTACCTTCTGCCTGTAAGTCAACCAGGGAAGAGAAATAAAGGTACAATGCCTGCGGGTTGCTGAAGTTTTTTCTATCTGCAGCAAAAGCCTCACCTAGTTGAGCATAGATCTCTTCATCGGTGATCTTCTTCTCAGAGCGCTTTAAAAGCACCTTGTCAATTGCGGTAGCAGCAACACTGTAATATTTCGGATAGTATCGGGCTGCTTTATCATATAATTCTAAAAGCTGGGAAACAAAAGAATCGTGTTCTTCACCGGTAGACTTCTCAATTTTATCCTTTAGGATACGCTCACCATATAGGTAGTTCGCACGGTTAATATCTGGACATGTTTCGTAAACCATCATCCATGGTTCGTAAGCCGCGTCATAATTTTTAACCTTAGCGCTCTCAACAAAAATTGAAAGATTCGTCAAACACTCTTGATTCGGTGCCTGAGCTACGGCTAGTGAAAGACCAAAAAGCCCAACGAAGAACGACATGAATAAACTCTTTTTCATAAAACGTTTTTAGTTTAAGGGTTCGAAAATACTATTTTTTGTACTAATTAATTCTTCTTTTAACAAACCAGCGATCATTTAACGATAGGCCCACATTCAAACCAAAATAATGCTCATCAACGAGTGCTGAGGTCGAAGTTCCACGTTTACCAAATTCAAGTCCGATGTTCAGATTTGAAAAGCGATCATTAGCTGTACTACCAATAGGCATGCCAAAACCTAATGAAATAAGTTTATTTTGAAGTTCATCTCCTTCAATTAAAAGTCCTGTATTCTCCATTCTAAAACCGGCGCGGTAAGTTATTCTGTTGTAAATCCCATTAATCGCTGTATAATCGGGTATAAAATATCCTCCAATTTTTAGTTCACTCGCAGCGGTATAGGTCGCATTATTTACCGCAAGAAAATCGTTTTTAAACTGACTCATATCTTGATTGCTGTACTCAACGCCCGCAAACCAGTTGCGATCTCTTCCAATACCAAGACCTAAAGTTGTTTTTGATGGAACCTCTACTGTGGTCTCTGCAAGGGTTCCTAAGTCTACATCGAGACGTTCTCTAGTAGCACCATTAGTCGTTTGAAAAGTCCCAAGAGATTGCGTATTCGTCGCATTGAGATTCATCTGCAACTCACGATTAACCATGGCGTGCAAGCGATATTCTTTTTCTCCTAACTTCAATTGACGGTCAGCAATGGCCGAGAGTGTAAAATCAAATCCCGAAATGGTCACTTCTCGCTGGTCGAAAGTACCCAATTGCACGGCATCGATCGACTGATAACGATCATAGGCTAAGTTTCCAAAATTATAATGAGTAGAGATACCGAAGCTCAATCCCTCAATCGGTTGAAAACCTGTTGCCAAGTAGACACGGTTGATACCTCCTGAACCTCTATAGCTAGTGGTAACCTCATCCTGATTTACATTTAAAGAGGTTTTAAAAAGATCATACCCAACGTTACTAAAAGGCATTATACCAAAAGCAAAAGATGATTTTGGACTCAATGGAAAAGCCAATACGAGATAATCCAAATTCGTCACACGACCTCGGTCACTAATATCTTCGTTAGCCGTTTCGTTCGATGATTTAAAGCGATAATTTTTGTTATGCGCCCCAACCGCGTAAGTAGTTAGTCTTAGCGCTCCATAAGCGGCAGGATTTTGAAGATTAATATGAATACTATCTCCTAACATAGACAGCCCTCCCATCATTCGATTCTCTACGGTCGATTTTGCTCTAAAATCACCTAAACCAAAATAAGAATAGGGAGAAACGGTTCCGTTTTGTCCCCAAAGAACTACCGATGTAAAAATCGCAAGTAAGGTAAGTCTTAATTTCATTGACTAAAGATTGTGCTCCAAGAGCGCATTTAAACCTTCTAAAAGAAAATTAGAATGGGCAAATATGCGGTTTTTTAAGCGGACTGAAAAGGACTGAGCGTCTCCGCCTGTTAAAATCACTGTTAAATCCGGAAATTCAGATTTATAATATTCAATACGTTGATCGATCTCTGCTAAGAGTCCGTAATAAGTAGAATTAAACATCGCCTGATGCGTATTCATTCCTGTAACCTCTTTCTTTTCAATGGTATACCCCAAAGTGGATAGTTGAGGAAGGCGACCAGTAAATGTATGCATGGCGTTCAGACGCATTTGCCAACCAGGACTTATACCTCCTCCATGATGTAAACCTGAGCGGTCTACTAGATCGAAGGTTACGCAGCTACCCATATCAATAACTAAAACATCTTGGGCCGGATAAATCGTCACCGCCGCCGCAATCAAAGCCTTACGATCAGCGCCTAGCTTGCTCGTATCATCGTACTTCGAGCTGAAATTCAAGGATAGATTTTGATCTAGATGAAAAACCCGAACATGATCAGTCAAAACGCTTTCGTAATCACTAGCTACTTCGGCTACTGATGAAATAATAGCTTGACGAATATTCGGATTTCTATTAAACAATCCTCGCACCCCCTCTTCAAAGGTAGATTTGTCGAAAGCTTTTACCTCTAAAAGGTTTTTACCCTCAAATACCGCTGTTTTTATACGTGTATTCCCTATGTCGATCGTCAAATTCACCGTTTAAAGATCGTGATTTGCACGCTTAGGACCATTTTTTCACCCTTTTATTTTTTAGTAGTAATTTTAAAATTATATTTGCACCCGCTTGCACGCAAGCAAGGTCGGTACCTTAGCTCAGTTGGTAGAGCAACGGACTGAAAATCCGTGTGTCCCTGGTTCGATTCCTGGAGGTACCACAAAAAACCCCCTGTTAATCATTGATTTTCAGGGGGTTTTGTTTTTTGATTATCTCCTGTGTACCACTATGTGTACCATTTTCTCATAATAATCGAGAGAAATCAATAAAACTATAATCATAATTGTCATTAGAGTTGAACCAATTCTATAAAATCTACAACCAAAATGACTGTCAAACGAACCCATTCCTACCCATCATAATTAACTTTGTTCAAATAAGAGGAATGACGTTAGGATGACGTATCTATGACGTTATTAAATTGAAAGAAGAAAATTATTTTCGAAGAATGAAATTAGGTCCAAAAATTAAGGAATTGAGGAAAAAGGAAGGTTTAACCCAATTAGACCTTTCTGAAAAATCAGGTCTGTCTTTGAGAACAATTCAAAGGATTGAAAACAATGAAAATAAACCATCTGTGTATTCCTTAAGAAAAATTGGTGAAGTACTTGATTATAAGTTTAACCTTAAAGAATTCAACATTATGAAAAACATTTTCGAAAAAGAAAACAGAAATTATTTATTCCTGATACTAGGACTAATTTCTATTACGACAGGAGGGTATTTTTATTTTTCAAATCAGTTAAATAATTATGTTGACGTGGTTGATATGAGAATGGAATCTAATGAAATTGAGGACTTCATCAAGTTTGAATGGGACAGTATGAAAGAGGTTGTAATTTTGGATACAGACAAAGAAATTGTTGTAAGACTTATCTATTCAAATAAAGACTCAATTTCATCAGGAATTAACGATTTTGACCTTAAGTTTAAGTTGACACAAAGTAATTTTAAAAAAGATGTTACGGTTATAGAACATTCATTACAAAAATTAACTTCACTAGAATTTGATTAACATTTTTTAGAAGAAAATCAAGTCTCTAATTCCTAAATGAAAGTACCACCAATCTTTGATATGGTACACAATGTGTACCAGTAATTTGATAACTATTTGATTATCAGTATATAATTTGATGGTGTGATTTCTGGAGGTACCACTTAAAGCACAAAAGCTCATCCGAAAGGATGGGCTTTTGTCGTTTAAAACAACAACCAAATAAGGATGAGTGACTAATTACAACTCACAAAAAATATCTTATCTAAATTTTATAGAAAAAAAGAATTTTAACTGCTGATTTTAAGATGTTTAGGACTAAAAAATAATTATTATCATTTCTTATCATCGAATCGATTTTTAATCTACTTTCGCTCGATTTTAAACACAATCATTAGTTTTCAAAAAGTATGAAAAAAGCAATTTTCGTTTTAGCTGTAGCTCTTGTAGCTATAGCTTGTTCTGGTAAGTCGAATACAACTGCTACGGAGTCAGTTGAAGATACCCAAGAGGTTCAAGTAGAAGTAATCGAATCTACCACCAATGAAGAAGTTGAGGTAGAGATTACTGAAGAAACCACTTCTGAAGAAACTACCGAAGAAACAACTTCAGAAGAAGGCGCTAACTAATTAGTTACCCCCTTTAAAGAAGAAAAAGCCCGCCAATTAAGGCGGGCTTTTTTATTTAGAAGTAAAGGCAGAAAATATCCCGAGGACCAATTGATCAAAATAATTCACCTACTTTTAGTTTTTAACCTAATCCAATGAAAGACTGTCCTGAATGTAAATCCCCTTATGGTTATCCGATGGGGGAACTATTTGCATGTCCTGAATGCGGGCACGAATGGAATCCGGACGAAATTGACGAAAGTTCGATTATCAAAGATTCTAACGGAAATACTTTAAACGATGGAGACACAGTCATCGTAATCAAAGACCTTCCTGTAAAAGGCGCGCCTAAACCAATCAAGGCTGGGACTAAGGTGAAAAATATTAGACTTACCGACGGAGATCACAACATTGATTGTAAAGTAGATGGATTCGGCTCTATGGCTTTGAAATCAGAGTTTGTTCGAAAGGCCTAGGTAGCTCAGGAGATTTTCGAATTCATCATTTTAAACCATAAAGGGGCTATCAGGCAAAGTACCATACAGGTCGTATATCCAAAGGGCAGTTGTGGGCTAGACTCAATACTTTCTAATATCTGATACTTTTTAGAAGCGCGATGGTGGTGATCGCTATGACGAGTAAGTTCATAGAGCACCATTCGACCAATTACATGATTTGAGTTCCAAGAATGTGCAGGAGTAACGCGCTCATATCGATCATTCACTTTTTTACGAACTAGTCCATAATGTTCGATATAATTAATGGTCTCCAGTAAGAGTACGGCAACTAAAGCAATAAACACACCAAAAATTAAGCCTTGAACTCCTAATAAAACGTACAACAGCGCTAAATAACCCAACTCTACGCAGTAGAATAGTAGTAGTTCATTTTCTACAGTCCAAAAACCTCTCCCATTCTTCTCTAACAGCCTTTTTTGAATTTGGTACGCAGATCTGAATTGCCCAATGATTGAGGTAAACCAAAAATGATACACCGATTGATCTTTTCTAGCCGTAGCAGGATCTTCAGGAGTGCCAATATTTCGATGATGCCCTAAATTATGTTCTATAAAGAAGTGCATGTAGAGTGAAGGCAATAATAACAACTTCGCTAAAAACTGTTCAGCCTTAGTTTGCCTATGACCTAATTCGTGCGCAACATTGATACCATTTGTGCCGGCTACGATTCCGATAGAAAACACAAGCCCTACCAATTCGTATCTAGCTAAATCCTGAGTCGTAAGAACTATTAATCCATAAACCAAAATCCCAAAGAGGATGGGTAAGTTCAGATACAACATCAAATCAAAAAGTACATTCTTCAATCGACTCGACTTGTCTTCTTCAGTATAACTACTCTCAGATGAGGAAAATACTAGCTCAAGTAATGGAATCAGTCCAAAAGCATAAATAACCGTTAAAAAGCTAAATAATCCTCTTATTTCCAAAGCAATAAGACAGCTTACCGGTATGGTATAGGCCAATAAGTACTTAATATCTTTCATGATTTTATAGGCCTTCGTTCAAGAAAAGATTCTGAATTTCTTGTGGCAATAGTACCTTATCAAGGAGATGGAGAATTCCATTGGAGGTATTGATATCTGAAGTAAGTACACGAGCCTCTGATGCGGTTGCATCGATAACCTTAACACCCCCACCTAAGGTGAATACAAGGTCTTCACCCTGAAGGGTGGTTAAGGCCTGTCCTTCTTGAATACTTGCAGCTACTACCAATTCTTCAGTCAAGTGATAGAGAAGAACAAGTGAAAGCAATTCTCTTTCTGCATCCGTATCAAAATCATCCAACGATTCGTATCCGTCCCATGAATCGAACAACGCATCAAAGGCATCGTTCGTTGGGGCAAAAAGAGTGAATGGCCCATTGTTTTGTAGAACCTCTGAAAGATTTACCGTAGGGCTTTCATCCGCTTTAGAAATAGCCGCATAGAAAGAGGTCAAGATCTCTGCCTCCTCGGCGGTTTCAAAGAGACTAGGCACCTGACCTGATGTCAAAGGGGCGTCGATATCCTCTGAACAAGAGACTAGAAAAAGTACTGAAAGCGCAAGAAAAGAACCTAAGAATTGTTTCATAACTTTTTGTTTTGAAATTACAACTCGCTGCAGACAACTGCAAATTAGATACCTGCTTCAGCTAAAAGCACTAGTAATGCATATTGTACGGCCTCGTATCCCTTTTCGTCAAACCACCATTCATCAAGAGAATGTGCCTTTCCTCCAGTACCCCCGCGTCCGATAGTGATTGCAGGGATACCCATAGAAATAGGAATGTTCGAATCTGTTGATCCTCTGGTAAGTTCAGCCGCTACCCCAAATAATTCGGTAGCTGCGATAGCTCTTTGAATAAGGGGCAACCCTGAATCTAGTGCTCCCGACGGACGATTACCAATCTTCTCTAAAGTGGCAGTTAATGCTTCTCCCCTTCTTCGAATTGAATTTTGCTCTTCTAAAGCCTGTCGCATAGACTGATCTAATAATTGTTCCATTTCATCTAAACGATAAGGTTCGACCGACCTTACATCGATAAGCATCGAAGAAGAAAACGGCACCGAATTGATCGAAGTTCCACCCTCAATAACACCCACATTATAACTCGTTTTTGGACCCTCACTGGTGTAAGCATCGGCTAAGCCCACAAAATGATATATAGCTGATCCCAACGCGTGATGTGGATTTGCAAGACCAAAGGCTCCCCATGAATGACCTCCAGGCCCTTCAAAAGTAAGTTTGTAACGGTAAGAACCTAAAGCCATAGTGTTCACTCTTCCAATGGATCCACCATCGATGGCTATCCAGGAATCTATTTTAGGGCCTCTTTCGCTGAACAACTCTTTCACTCCTCTGAGATCTCCTAAACCTTCTTCGCCAACCGAAGCAACTAGTAACACATCTGATTTAGGTTTTATTTCTAGTTCGCCTATCACCTTAGCAACCGTAATTAAAATTGCTAAACCTCTTGTATCATCACCGATACCAGGAGCATACAAAGTATCATTACTCACTCTTACTGATACATCGGTACCTTCAGGAAAAACAGTATCTAGGTGAGCATTTAAGGCTACGGTTTTATCACCCTTAGAACCTCTTATTAGACCAATTATATTTCCCACTGAATCTGTCCAGATTGAATCAACCCCAACCTTTTGCAAACGATCAGAAAACGAAGCAGCTCGCTGTTGCTCCATAAATGGTGGGGCAGCAATTTCTGTCAACTCGATATGATGTCTTAAGGTTTCTTCTTCAAGGGCTTTAATTCGATCAAAGGCCTTTGAGATCATTGACTTTTTCCACAATTTCTGAACTTCTTTCGAATAAGATTTTTCAGCATACACCCCTTGTTGAGCCATTGAAATTGAACTAACAAGTACTAAGGTTAGACACCATAATTTAGATTGAATTTTCATCATTTTAGCAATTGGATTAGATCTCGATTTTTGATAATAATAGACAGTACAAGTGCGGCAATTGAAAGTTTGACCGCTATGATAACTATAGGAAATTGTCCTTGAAACACCCCTAAATGCTTAGAATGAATACCGTAGAGCGCCCAAAGGACAGGCAGCAAGTATACCGTGCTCGTATGTTTGAAATACATAACCGATGCTATCACCACAATTATAGGAAGTATTATAAGCATCCAATGCGCTTCACTGATACCAAAAGCATTCCAATTAAAGGCTACGAGTAAAGCGGTGAAGTTGGCTGCTGTCGCAACGGTAATCCACCCTAGATAAACTTCAAAAACGGCACGAAAAAATCGGACTTCTTTCGATGACGGAGTATATGACTTGAGTTGCTTTGTTAAAAACACAAGACTCATTAATAATACCAACATCAATACCACTGACAAAGTCACCTGTAAATGATGCCAAGCAAAAATCCAGGCCATATTTGCCAAGCTATTTATAGCAAACCAAGGAAATAATTTGCCGACTAGTGCCGTATCAGAGGTCGCTAAGATTCTTATCAAGAACGCGAGCAATCCCGTATAAATCAATCCCCAGATGCTAAATGCAAAACCGGCAGGAGTAAACAAATTCGGATAAAGATCAGAAACCGCACCTGTAGTTAGACCATTTATAGGAAGAGCGTTTGCAGCTCCATTAACGGCAATGACTCCTACAAATAACAGCACATAAGCCGACCTCAAAAGAAAAAGGTTTTTGAGCATGAATAGGTATTTCTTTTAAAACTAGTAGTTTTATTTCAAAGTAGATCAAACATGTTAAGCTATTGGGAAAGCGTTTCGTTCATTAACTACGACCTTATTATCGTTGGCTCGGGAATCGTTGGTTTATCTACGGCCGTCAAATACAAAAAAAGACATCCCAATACCACCATCGCTATTCTTGAGCGAGGTGTTTTTCCGAGCGGGGCAAGTACCAAAAATGCAGGGTTTGCTTGTTTCGGGTCCATTTCTGAACTCGAAGACGATCTTCAAGAGTGCAGCGAAGATGAAATCGTAGCATTAACCGAAAAACGCTATCGCGGAATTAGTGAACTGAGAAAACTGCTAGGAGATGAGGCGATACAATTTGAACCGGTGGGAGGTTTTGAATTGGGTTTTGACCGATCCGCCTGCGATCGTATTCAATATTATAATGGGCTTTTAAAAAACGTATTTCCCAAGGCTCCCTTTTCAGAGGTAACTGAAGACCTAAAAAACTATCCGTTTTCAAAGAAGGTAACTCATCTAATCAAGCATCAGTTCGAGGGTACCATTCATACCGGAAAAATGATGCGAAGTCTCATCGATCGAGCTCTTGAATTGGGTATTCGAATTTATACCGGATGCGAGGTGAAACATATTGAGATTGATGCCAATCCTGTCAGAATTGGCACTGTCACGAACCAACAAAATGTAGAATTCAGGGCTTCACAAATCGCGCTTTGCACCAATGCCTTTACTTCTTCATTACTACCTGATCTAGATTTAGAGCCAGGACGAGGACAAGTGCTCATTACTCAGCCTATTCCAAATTTAAATCTACAAGGTTCTTTTCATTACCATCGCGGGTACCACTATTTCAGACCGATCGATAATCGTATCCTCTTAGGTGGCGGTAGACAATTAGATAAATTGGGTGAGACAAGCCTAGCTTTTGAACCCAATGAAAGCATTCTAGACCAATTAAAAGACGATTTACAAAACTTGATTTTACCGGGAATAGAGGTGGTTGTTGATTCGAACTGGGCGGGTATTATGGCGTTTGGAAAATCGAAGAATCCGATCGTTAAAAAAGTCTCTGATAATGTATTTGTTGCCGCGAGGTTGGGCGGTATGGGAATAGCTATTGGTGCAGGAGTCGCCGATGATTTAATTAAGCTTTTAGTAGAGTAGATTTATTTAATCAACCTAAACCTTCCCTTCTCGGGCTTCTCTACTCGGTCAGGAAATTTTTGAAGCAGTTGCCAAACGCACCCATTAATGGTTTTTGGATGAAATTCAGGATAGGCCTCTTCAATCATTCGATTAAGATTCGTCCATTGTATTCCCTCCGGATGCGCTTCGAGTAACTCAAAAATTTTTAGGTATATCCTGCCGGTAATAGTATTCGAATTCAGTTTCATTAAAAACGTATCAAGGCATATCCCTTCAACTGATACATCGTCAGCGTTGTGAGTGCCGAAGTGGCCACCTCAAAACCGGGTAACAGCTGTGACTTATCAACCTTTCGTTTGAATAGGCTTTGCGAGCAAACTACTATTTTAACTCCCTGATCGATAAGTTCCTTGTAGAGGGGAGCATGCGGATTGTCTACGCCAAATTTTTCACGATAGAGTTCATTTCCTAATGCGGTCCATAAGGCACCACCGTGAATTGCTACGACTACATTCATATTTTCCTTAGGAACACCTCCCATCACATGAAGATTCACTAGTCGGGCCAATTGGTTGACTGAAAAAGCAACCACCTTTTTATCCTCTTCACCGGTCATCAAATCAACTACGATATTATAATGGAGTGATGGGTCTGGCTTTAGATCAGCCGAAGGAGCATCGACAACTGTCCCGAAATTTGGAATAACGGGGTTTACTGGGGTCTGACCAAATACATTGGTACAGACCGCCAGTGCTAAAAGGTAAAAGTATCTCATTAGTTCAATTTTAACCCTGGAAGAGAAGCGTCTGGTGCATCCTGAGTCCAAGGATAAGATTGTTTGATGGGTTTAGGTAAAATTTGGTCAAGCGATTCTCCGTCGTAAACAAACCCATTCTTCACAACCATCTTTACCGAATTAGTGTTACGGATGTTATCTAACGGGTTTTTATCCAAAATAACTAAGTCAGCCAATTTACCAACCTCAATACTTCCTAAATCGCCAGCTAGTCCAATGGCTTCGGCTCCGAGGATAGTAGCCACTCGAAGAGCATCGTAGTTTGAAAGTCCGCCACTTTGCATACTCCAAAGCTCCCAGTGATAGCCTAAGCCTTGAAGTTGACCATGCGAACCAACCCCTGCAAGACCTCCGGCTTCAACCAAGTCTTTTACAAAAACAGCGTGGTCTTCGAAAACGTGCTCCTCATCCATGAACCATCCAGCATTACGGCGTCTTGACTTAGCATCGAGCTCTGACTTGGGAGTAAAACGATTCAACTTTGGATCACCATTGACGTGCTCAGTGGCGTAGTAATAATTCTCAGCCCATGGTCCGCCATAAGCAACCAGAAGTGTTGGCGTATAGGCAGTTCCTGAGTACTGAACAAAGTCAATAAAGTCTTTGTATAACGGATAAATCGGGAAACTATGCTCGTGACCGGGATAACCATCCAAAATCTGAGTAACATTGAGTTTGAAATCTAACCCTCCCTCAGTGGTTGGCATTAACTCTTGTTCCTTAGCTGCCTGAATAATCCATTGACGGTGCTTACGATTACCTGTCAAATACATCTTGATGGTTTTAGTGTTGTAGTACTTTGAGTACTGTTTTAAAACCTCTCTTGCGTGATCTAAGCTTTCAATATTATAACCCCAATAACCCACACCGGGGCCTGTTGAATAAATTCGAGGACCCGCCAACATACCAGCCTCAACCATATCAGCATAGGTAAGCACATCGGTAGTACCGGTTTGTGGATCTCTGGTAGTGGTTACTCCATAAGCAAGATTTGCCGCATAGGCCCAAACATGATTCTTGTGTAAGCCCCAACTCGGTCTAAGGTGTGCATGCGTATCTACAAAACCAGGAAGTAAATATTTCCCTTGAAGGTCAATCGTTTCTGCCCCTAAAGGAATCTCTATTTCTTCCTCTGAAGAATGAACTCCTGTGATGCGATTTCCTACCACTACAACAGTTGCGTTTTCTATAACCTCATCTTCACCTGCCATCGGTATTACCGTCGCTCCGGTGTAAACCACCACTCCTTTTGGTAAGGCACGAGCCACCTCAACGGCAACGGTTGATTCAACTGCAGTATAGGCCTCTGGTGCTTTTGGTTTTTCTTCAGCCTCTTCGGTTTCTGTAGCCTCTTCAGACGTATCGGCTTCATCCGATTTCTTCTCAGCCGCTGCAACCTTAGCCTCCTTTTCGGCCTCTTTAAAATCTTCTATCTCTTTGTCTCGAGCTTCCGCTGCGGCGATATCATATGTGAAGAGGGTATTACCTAACATCCAGTAAACCGTATTTCCATCTGAACCCCATGAAGGAAATTCGCCACCCATAGTAGTAAGCTTTCTTGATGGGAATGCCGCATTACTCGCATTCTTCACATTGATTTTGACTCCGTCCGGTCCGACTTTAGGAACGGTTACGATGTAAATGTCATTATTGATTTTGGCTAACGCATAGTTTCCTTTAGGTGCTCGTAACAAAGTGCTCGCTTTAGATGGCGGACGAGAAGGTGCTTCAGGCTCATCCGACAACAAATGGTTATCGGTATAAACCGAACCGTAAACGGTAATACCATCAACAGAAACGTATTTCTTTTCATCAGTTCCGTCATAGCGCACAGAAACTAAAGTTCCGTTTTGATTCAAATAGATTCGGCCATCATTTTGAGCAAAGTGTGCATTAGAATAACTGTCGGCCTTGATGATAAAATTCTCTTGACTCATCGCCTTTGGAGCAAACCAAACTAAGTCAGACTTAGACATAAATGCATAAGGACCATCTGAATCTTCGAATTGCTGACGTTGTCCCTTGAAGGCTACTATTCGATTTGTAGGGCTCCATACTGGGCTCTGGTACACTGCAGAAGAAGTAGAGACTCTTACCGGCTTTGAACGCTTTGAAAGTCCTACTTTATACAAGTGTCCGCCATCATTTTCACTCCAAGTAACAAAAGCAATTTCTTTGCTATCTGGGCTCCATGTCGGCATCGCCTCGGTGAAATCAAATGAAGTTAACCTTCTCGGTTTTTGATCAGCAAGACTCATTACGTATACTCTATTCAGCGCAGTAAAAGCAATCATTGATTGATCAGGTGAAACAACTGCGTCGCGAATTTGTGTAACATTGAAAGTGGCAGTGTCCTCGATCGGATACTCAAATTTTAACTGAGCCCCCATAGCCACCTTTTCATTTACACTGAAGTCAATCTCGCTAACGCGATTATCTAAGTAAATGCGCTTCAGCTTACCTCCATACGAGGCAATTATTGATTGGCTATCTGGCATAAATGACATTGCCGGTAACACTCCAAGCGGAGCTATCGACTCTTGTTCGTCACGTTGCACAGGATAAGCCAACCAGCGCTCATCACCCGAGTTTAAGTCGCGCAGAACTAGGCCTGTTTGATCGTTGTAGCGTGAACCATAAACCAACCACTTGCCATCAGGAGATAACGTTGGAGCAAATGCTGAACCATAGCGGCTCGTCATTGTCTTACGTTTCCCGTCAGTCAGATCGTAAGTTCCTAATTGATATTGAGGAAGACTCGCATTGTATTGCCAAGAATTCTGACGCTGTGAATACCAAATATGATTACCATCAGGGCTGAAAGTAGGTTCTGAAATCTTCAAATTATCAGGCTTGTCAATTAGTTGCGTACCTGAGCCACCCTCACGATGGTAGAGGTGTAATTTGAAATTTCTAGTGCCTTTAACTACGGCGATATAATCTCCATCTGGAGACCAATCAGCCGATTGCATATTAAAGGTATCCCCCTTTGTTACTTGTATAGTGTCTTGTTTTACACGATCAATGATCCAAGCATTATTGCCTCCGCTACGATCAGAAATGAATAAGATTGAATTCCCATCAGGCGAATACTTCGGATGTGAATCAAAAGCCAGCCCTTCGGTCACTCGAGTGGCCTGACCACCATTAATCGGCAATTCGTAAATATCCCCCAATAAATCGAAGACCAATTTTTCTCCGGTCGGATGAACATCAACAGACATCCAAGAACCTTCGCTAGTATTTAATTCAAAAAAGCGTTCAGCCTCAAGAGGAAGTCCTTTTTTTTCTTTTTTTTCTTGTGCAAATGCAAGAATAGGAAGTGCGAGAAGAATCGCAAAAAGAGTGTTTTTCATATCAAACAAATTTGGCCATCTGAAGATAGCCAAATTGTTTATTAGTTTATGTTAAAAAAGTAGTTATACTAGGAGTAATACAACGGTCAACGCTGCACCTGCGATAGCAAAATACAAGCCCTTTTTGTAAATCGGTACTCCTGTATTAAACATAAAGAATGCGGATATCGAGAAGAATAGTAGTGCTAGCCCGAAGAATATAGCCAACCAGAAAAGCGGATTGGTCGTATTCATTAAGTGTAGCTTATTCATTTTCTCAAGAAGTACAGGATACTTGGTGTTGGTGTATTTCGCTTCACCGGTAGCACGATTATAGGTGCCATCGCCATTGAAGACGATTTGGAGCTCGTCTTCTTTTTCTACTCGAATTCTAGTTTTGAGTGCTGTACCAAGAGTTTCTGCATTAAGCCCTGGCTCAACTATCAAAGAAACGGTTTCTTTTGTTTTAAAAGTGTCTGTATTTCTAAAGGTAAGTACAATACCGCTTAAGGCATAAACAGCCATGATTCCAGTTAAAAAGAATCCTAGATAGCGGTGAAATTCTCTGAATTTTTCTTGTGATTTTCTGCTCATTGTTAGGTGTTAAAACAGCAAACTACTGAAATACTAATGAAGAAAAAAGTTAAAATGTTAAAGGAGTTTATAATTAAATCGAATATTTTTAAAACATGTACCCAACAAAAACAAAACTACTCATCGCAATTCTTGTGATGGGTGTCACGGCTATTGTGTCTGAAGAATTCGCCCCCTTATGGGTGTACGGGGTATTTAAAATTACCACCACACTTTTGGTACTACTCTTAGCTTCGAGCAACAAACAAATTTCAAGATTAGGGGCTCGAGTTTTTGTTGCATTATTCTTTTGTCTTTTTGGAGATATAGCACTTCTTTGGGAAGATGGCTTTCTTGTTGGGCTAGGATTTTTCCTCGTTGCACACCTTTTATTTATTCGAGCGTTTAAAGCGCGTTTCAGAATAACAATTCATTGGATGGCACTACTAACGGTATTTGGAATAGCCGGAACTTGTCTTTACTTCATACTACCAAATGTGGACCAATTACTTCAAATAGCCATACTAGGATACGTTTCTATCTTAGGCATTATGAGCACTTTATCAATGAGTATAGGGTTAAGCCGCAAGACGAAATACAGCTTACAACTAGCTATAGGAGGGTTACTTTTTATGGTATCGGATGCTCTTCTAGGGATAAATGCTTTTGTAAATCCAATTCCCTTCGCTTCGATTCTCATTCTAACCACTTATTGGGGAGCGATTACCTCCTTGGCAAATGCGGCGCGTGAGTTTTAGTCTCTAACCCAGATAGCGATATCACCAGGATTCAAGTTAATGCTATAACCTTGACCACCATAGAGTCGTTGCGGTAGTCTTGCATGCTTCATGCCACGTAGTGATATACCTTGCTTAGTTCCAATCAATTGCCATCTACCTTCTTGTAATAAAGGGATGTCGAAATAGCCTTGAACCTTAGAAGGATTCAAAAGCACTAAAACCCTATTATCAACAATATAGCCTAGTTGACCTTCATTCTTTGGGAGAATAAACTCATAGTGGTCTTCACTGGCAACCTCAACGCGAAACACTTCACCGTAAAGTGATCTTCTAAACTCATTCAATCCTTTCCAGAACTTATGCATCATTGCATAATCATTTCTATTCGTTGCGGTCGGACGTTTACCTACCTGTTCCCAAACGTATTGATTGGCGGTGCGATGATTATAGGTGTCTCGATATCCATGCATGTATACTTTGAATCCGGCATTCGTAATTTTCACCACCTCTTTTAGTGGAGCATGGGCTTTACTTCGCATGATTTCAGATCCGCCATGCGTAACAATAGGCCCAAGCGATGTATAGAGTAAAGTTGCTGCAATAC
>Ga0222715_10000094_pt1 | contig 90503 bp, 80 predicted proteins | sample C33_9DmetaG_FD_165056 | JGI IMG/M metagenome (GOLD analysis project Ga0222715, IMG submission 165056) | Estuarine water microbial communities from San Francisco Bay, California, United States - C33_9D | ecosystem: Environmental > Aquatic > Marine > Unclassified | place: USA: California...
ATGTGGTAAATGGCACAGATGAAAGTTGGAGAGAAGTAGAAGAACACACTAAAGCATTTAGAGATGCCGGCTGTAACTTCCCTGTATGGATTATGGGAGTTGGCGGCACCTTTGAAGGCCTTGTGCAAACAGAGGCCAGCATAGCCGATGAAGCCATACAACGTGGATACAATTACACTAGTAGAGTTCACGTACACATTTATGGTAATGCTATTGGCAAATAGGAGAAGTTTATGAGTAGAATTAAATTGAATATTAAAAGTCCGTGGGCAGTATTAATTAGTTTGAGTATGTTTGTAATGTTTATATCTGTGGTAGCATTGGGTGATACTAAATCAAAGACCGAAGTATTATACAGTACAACTGGTGAACCTATAGGCATAGTTGGTTACACTGAACATGGTGTTCCAGTTACTAAAGATGATATTAAAGTTAGATCTATTAATACAAATCAGATTAGAGGCTGGAAATGGGACAACAATAAGGATCAACTTATACTAAGAATGAATAAAGGTAAAAAAATTATTATAGAGTTTTATGGTAGATGCTGGGATATAGATTTTGCAAACCAATTACTTTTTAAAAATACACTTGGTTCGTTTACATTTATCACAGTTGGCGACATTATTACACCAATTACATTTGGTAGACACGCAACAATGCCGTGCAGAATAAAAAAAATATATGAAATGGTGCCTGCATAATGTATCCGTGTTTTATTTGTGGTAAAGTTATTAAGTATTTAGATATAAAATATCATACTGCTGATAAAACTAAAATATTTTGTGGTGCTAGTTGTAGCCTAACATACTATCAACAATTAAAGGAGAAAGAAGATGGCAAAGATGAAGTTTAAAGATATGATGGACCCTAAACTGTGGTTCAAGAACGAAAAGGATAGACGTATTGCTATTGCTAAAAGAGATTTAACAGGCGGCGAATTAGAAAAAGAACTTGCCACTATCGAAGATAAGCCGTATGTAAACGTATTGCAAATGGATGTTGATCCAATAAATCCTAAGAAAGGCTTTGTTGAACTTGACTTTAACGAGCAATTTGTTACAATGTTACAAACAAACGGTTATAGTGGCAAAAGTGATGATGATATTGTAAATGGTTGGTTCAATGACTTATGTAGAACCATATTACAACAAGAAATGGCTGACATGGACTTTGGTATGCAAGATATGAATCCTGCTCCAAGTGATGTTATAACAGTGACAGATGAAGACAAAGAAGCAAAGGAATAATGAAATACATTCTAGTTGACACACTTAATATGTTCTTTAGAGCAAAGCATGTGACTGCTCGTACTAGCGACATTGATATGAAAGTTGGTATGGCAATGCACATTATGTTTAATAGTGTAAAGAAGGTGTGGAGAGAGTTTGATGGCGATCATGTAATATTCTGCTTAGAAGGTAGAAGTTGGCGTAAAGACTTCTATGAGCCTTACAAGAAGAATAGAAAGGTCACAATGGATCAAAGGTCTCCTAGTCAACAAGAAGAAGATGAAATATTCTTTGAAGCATACGACGAATTCGTTGAGTTCTTAAAAACTAAGACGAATTGTAGTGTGCTACATCAACCACAAGCAGAAGCAGATGATTTGATTGCTATGTGGACACAAGAACACCCACAAGATGAACATATTATTGTAAGCACAGATAGTGACTTTTATCAACTTATAAGCAATAACATTAGTCAATATAATGGTGTAACAGATCAAATAGTAAGGATAGATGGTATATACGAAGCAAAGACTATGAAACGTGCTATTGATAAAAAAACACAAGAGCCTAAAGCAGTACCAGATCCTAAATGGTTACTGTTTGAAAAGTGTGTTAGAGGCGATACATCAGATAATATCTTCTCTGCTTTTCCTGGTGCTAGAAAGAAAGGCAGTAAGAATAAAACAGGTATGCAAGAAGCATTTGCTGATATGGAACGCGGTGGCTTTGATTACAATAACTTCATGCTACAACGTTGGGTAGATCACAATGAGGAAGAACATAGAGTTATAGATGACTTTGAACGTAATAAAATACTCATTGATCTTACACAACAACCAGATGAAATTAAAACTGCTATCAGAGAAGTATTTGAAGAATCATCTAATAAGGATAAAGTACAAAACGTAGGAATACATTTTATGAAGTTCTGTAACAAATGGAATATGCCTAAACTTACAGATGCCGCAACAGAATTTGGAGAAATACTTAACGCATGTCAGAAACAATAAGAAAAATATGGGATGCCATAAAGTATGGTCCAGAAGAAACGTTGGTTACATTTGAATCACCTGATAAAGGTAAAACAGTATTTCAATGTACATCAACAACAAATAAAAGAACAGGACAAATAACAAGACAACGAGAGTTGATAAAAGGAGAAATAAATGAGTAAGAAAGCAACAATTAAAAAGGTTGATGACGCAAGTTGGTTGGTTATAGATCAGCATCGCGGTAATGTCGGAGTCCTGTATCAAAATGTCCAAGGTGATTATGAATACTTGGCAAGTGATATTAAGGAAAAATTTAAAAGCGACCGAGCAGTAGAAAAATATTTTGGTGCTAAAGTATTCCAACAGAAAACCGTTGAAAGTGCAATACAGCCAGATAAGATGTTTATTGCAGGATTTGAAATACCATTTCCATCACCTGAACTAATTTCATCTGACCATCCTGAATACACAAAAGATGTACCGTTATTCAGTAAAACTGCAAATAGCGATGTATTGTATGCGGCAGGTTGGTATGCTATTAACTTTGAAAAAGGCTGGAAACATGGTTACTGTCCTAAAGCAAGTACACTATTCCAATATGGGTACGAAGGTCCTTTTAATACCAAAGATGAATTAAGATTCAGACTCAAAGAACTTAATAAGATCAAGAGAAATGAAATTAAAAACTCTGATTGAAAATCTCAAATACTATAAGTCTATTGGAAGTACTCAAGTAACATTAGATATTAATGATTTGCTAGAAGCATTAAATGATGTATCTAAAGTAGAGGAAATTAAACCAAAGAAATCATTGACGTTAGATGCCGATGGCGGCAGGTTCTAGTTTTTTAACAAGGCAACATGGTTTCGTGAGTTTTAACAAAGGCACATACAACGCCAAATATAAATACAACTACAAAATGCCCAGTTATGGTATAAATCATCATTACTTAAAATGGTGCGAAGATAATATACCAAATGGATTTGGTTGGTGGTTCAAAAGAACACAACCTTACATAACTGATCCACACAAAGACGATAGAGCATTCGTGAGTTTTAAAACAAAAGAGGACCATGCAAAGTTTACTTGGTATATGTTAAAGCAAAATGATAGTTAAAATTTACACAAAAACCACATGTCCATATAGCACTATGGCTAAACAAGTGCTAGAACTTAATGGATATGAATACACAGAAACAGTATTAGATGATGACGATAAACGCACACAATTCTACGAAAGTTGCGGAGATGACGTTAATACTGTACCACAAATATTCGTAGATGGAGAAAGAATAGGGGGATTTCAGCATCTTCTTAGGTCAAAACTAATTAGTTAAAGTATGTTTTAACTGCTTTTTAGATAAATAAAAGTACAGGAGACATACATGAGTAGACCAAAACCAACAGTGATTTTAGAGCATCACGATACTACAAATTATAAAACAGAGCAGGTACTAGCGGCTGGAAACGTTTTTAGTGTGTTCTTTCAAGGTTCGCCAATTAATCTAAGAACCATGCATTCTTACTTAGATTATCCTGGACCGAAGTATAAGAAAACTAGTTTTTCTAATCCTGGACATGCATTTAACTTAGCAGAGCGTCTAAACAAACAATTTAACACAGAAGAATTTTGTGTAGTTAAATTAGAAAGCGGACCTATTGTTAGTGAAGATGAAGTCAAAAATGGCAATTCAAAATAGTTTACAATATAAAATAGTAGATAAAATCAAGCAAGAATTAGATATCAGTCAGTATTCTGTACTTGACATAATGCCTTTGTTTTTTAAAAATCATAGGATTAGAGGTAATAAGGTTATTGGAGTTAGGCTTACTAAGTATGGTTTAACACTTATGGAAAAGAGTTTTACATGCTACAATTTTAAACTAGACAACTTTAAACTGTCAAACAAAGCAGTAGTTAAACTAGATCAAACTATGCAATGGCCTTACTTTGTAGACAATAAGAAGTTAGTGCTATTCAGTGAAAAGGATTCAATTATACTTAAACTGAAAGGTCAGAACTTGGAAAAATGGTTACAAGGTCTTCGCAAACCAAAAAATCCTACCAAAGACGAACCTTCCGAGTAAATATTAATGTACATTAACGTACATACACACTGACACACAAGGAGAAAATTATGTCACAAGGAAAAAGTGGGTTCGAACTACGAACCGATATCTTAGGTATGGCAATGGGACTGTTAGAAAATAACAGAGATCAAGCCACACATTCATTTTACAGCATTCCAGAAGAAGATAGAAAAGGTGAAAAAGCACCTGTTATTGCTATCTCTACTGATGAGGTAATAAGCACAGCACAAGAACTTTACGCATTCGTAAACGAAAAGTAAGTATTTGGTTCTGTATAAAAAAAGGGTCCTAGGACCCTTTTTTAGTGGTTGTGTCTACGATGCAATAATATTTTGCACGTTTTCCATACGACCTGATTTCATCAGTGTATCTAATTTTTTCCAAGTGACCAATGCGAAACGATGAGTTGCACTGGCTACTATTCCTAAGGACTTCGCCATGTTATTCTCCTGTGATATTCTAACAAAACTGCTAGTAGGTTTGCAGTAACTTCATCCCTAATGGGCTCTGTTACAGACTATCAAACTCTATGTTACAATCGTGTTACAGAAGTATTTATCATTTGTGCGAAAATCATACAATTTTTACGGAAATAGGTTGACCATACCCACAAAATTTAGTATAATATATGCATAATTTGTAAAAAGGTAGGAGTTTTTATGTATAAAGTATTTCAAATCAAGTTAAGTGACGAAGTAACAGACTTCGTTAATTCTAATGACAGAGGACACACAGGTGCCGCTGAAAAATATCCTGAGTACAATGCACACATGGAAGTGATGCATGGTGCCGAAGGTTTCAAGGGAGAAATGTTTAATCATTATACCCAAGTTTGCGAAGTTGCTCAATTTGAAGACAGCAACTTAGAAGAAGTATTCAAAATTTTGAATGGTTACTACTATGATGACGACACTGGTTTAGATCAGTGGTTCGACACATTCGTAAGTGGTTTCAAAATGAAGACGTTCACTAGGAAAGATGGTGAGGTTGTTACATATCGTGACATGCACTCTCTTTCAGTAGGCGACATTGTGTATGATTCAGTAGAAGATTCATATAACATTGTTGATAAATGGGGTTTCAAGGACATCACTAGTGATGTTCTTTCAGGTGTTCAACAAACAGCATAATGGAATACGTTGAGTCTTTGGATTATAAACTTCGCTATTTAGATAAGTTCAGTGCTAGGGCAGGTAAACATAATTGGATATCTGACCCTAAGATCTATTCTGATAGCGATGTATTCCTTAGGTTAGAACAGTTGCAAGAACTAGGCTATTTGGTTGAATTAACATTTAATTTGAAAAATAACAAAGAAAAGGTTGACCTTGGTCAGGTTTTTTAGTATAATAGTTGTATATTAAATAATTTCGTAGGAGTAATTATATGTCAGATAACATTCGAACAGTAAAACTAAGCAGGGCAAAGAGCCACATCAAACGTGCTTTTAATAAAAAACGTCCTGTATTTATTTGGGGTCCTCCAGGAGTTGGTAAGTCCGACGTACTGGCTCAGATCGCTGAAGAAGGTAATAACCTTTTAATTGATTTGAGAATGGCTTTGCTAGACCCAACAGATATCAAAGGGTATCCTTACAGAGATGAGGACACTAACAAAATGATGTGGGCGGCACCTGCCGAACTACCATCAGAAGAACTTGCTAGCCAGTATGAAACTGTCTTCTTGTTCTTAGACGAACTTAACTCTGCACCTCCAAGTGTGCAGGCAACTGCTTACCAGTTGATTCTTAACCGTAGAGTTGGACAATATCAATTACCAGATAACGTGGTAATTGCGGCGGCTGGTAACAGAGACACTGATAAAGGTGTTACTTACAGGATGCCAAGTCCTTTAGCAAACAGATTCCTTCACTTAGAAGTTGAAGTTAATCATGACGATTGGCAGTCTTGGGCAGTTGATAATGATATCAACCCAGATGTTGTTGGTTACTTGGCTTTTGCTAAACAAGACCTTTTTGACTTTGATCCAAAGAGTTCAAGTAGGAGTTTTGCTACTCCAAGGTCTTGGGCATTCGTTAGCCAAATGCTGGAAGACAGTGACATGACTCATGAAGAGGAAATGGATATTGTTACAGGTTTGGTTGGCGAAGGCATGGCAATTAAGTTTATGAATCACAAGAAGAATGCTTCTAAACTTCCTAAGCCTTCTGAAATCCTTTCAGGTAAGGTCAAGGAGTTGAAGAAACTTGAGATATCTTCAAAGTATGCTCTTACAGTTGGTATGAGTTACGAACTTAAGAATATCCAAGATAGTGGTGATGACAAAGAACTCACATCGTCGTTTAATAACTTCATTAACTTCTTAATGGATAACTTTGAACCAGAAATGTGTGTACTTGGTTGTAAAATTGCATTGAGCGAGTATGATATTGATGTAGACTTTGCAGATGTTGAACGTATCGATGAGTGGGTTGAAAGATACGGTAAGTATATGAACATCGACTAGTTAGTTCCTGTGTCGCCTGTTACTCCTACAACCTACATAGCGGCACAGACTAAAGGGGGGATCTTTACGGTCCCCCCATCCTTTTATCCAAATAATAGGTTGACCTCTCTGGTAATTTTTAGTATAATATAAGTATAGTTTGTAGGAGAACACACAATGAACAATTTAGCACAAAATACAGATCAAGCAGTAAAGGACAGATTAATAACTGCTAGAGTGCAATTACTTCTTAAGAATGGTTTCTTTGGTAACTTAGCAACTAGGTTACAATTACAAGAAGCATCCGATTGGTGCCCGACTGCCGCAACAGATGGCAGATACTTTTTTTATAATACAGAATTTATCCAGTCATTAGATGATGACGAACTTATCTTTTTAATGGGTCATGAGGTTCTCCATAATGTTTATGATCACATGGATAGACGTGGTAATAGAGATCCTCGTCTTTGGAACATAGCAAATGACTATGTTGTGAACATGGACTTAGTTGAAAATAATATTGGTAAGAGAATTACCAAAGTTAATATCTGTTTTGACTACAAATATCAAAACTGGATTTCAGATGAGATATACGACGACTTGTACGAGAACGCAGAAAAGATTACTGAAGAAACACTTGACATGCATTTAGACTTCAGTAATGAAGATGGTGACGGTCAAGGTGCTGAAGGTAAAGGTGAAGGTGGTGATCAACAAGACGGGCCACCAAAGTATTCTAAAGAAGAAAGACAACAGATCAATGACGAAGTAAAAGAAGCCGTAATGAATGCGGCCAAAGGTGCTGGTAACAAAGATCTTCCTAATGGCGTTAGAAAGATGATTAAGGATCTTACTAATCCTGAGTTAGATTGGAGAGAGTTACTTGCTACCAATATTCAAAGTGTTGTAAAGAATGACTTTACATTTATGAGACCTGCTAGAAAAGGTATTGCTGAACACGTTTACCTTCCTGGTATGGACTACGACACAGACTTAGATGTGTTCTGCTTTATTGATAGTTCCGGTTCTATGTCAGATGAAATGCTTAGAGACCTTCTAAGCGAAGTAAAAGGTTGCATGGAGCAATACACTAACTTCAAACTTAGACTTTGTTTCTTTGACACATCTACATACACTATTCATGAGTTTGATTCTACTAACGTAGATGACATTTATGATATTGAAATTGAAGGCGGTGGCGGTACTGAGTTTGATTGTATGTTTGATAGACTCAAAGAGGAAGACATTGTACCACAGAAGTTAATTGTATTCACAGATGGTTACCCATGGGGTAGTTGGGGCGATGAAACATACTGTGATACATTGTTTATAATTCATGGTTCTGGCTACGGTGGCAGAACTCCAGAAGCACCATACGGTGTATCGGTAAAATATAAAGCATGAAGATTCACGTAAGTAAAAAATTAGGTGTAGGTGAACTAGAAGGTTTGAAAGGTACTCCAACCTATGAGAACCTAATGAAAAACAAAATTTGCATTTATTCTAATACAACAGAAGACGATACTATATTTGATTTAGTATCGCACTTCGATGAGTATGGACAAGGTTTACTCTATATGTCTACACTTGGTAGCGACAATATATGGAGAATTTACTTTGAGAACACCGGTGACATGCTTACATTTATAGAGTTAGCCAGAGCACCCAGCAAAAAACCAGATAATATAGGCACAATTGAGTCAGTAGTAGTAAATACTACACATGACGCAGAATAACATTCTATGGTCCTGTAATGAATGGGATCCCCTCAAAGAAGTAATAATAGGAACGGCCGTAGACGCCAATATTCCAAACGGCGACCTTTCGCACCACGCCACCAACTATGCCAATCTAAGTGCTGAACAGTATGCACAAATGCCTAAGGGTAGATACCCAGAGCATGTATATACCGAAGCAGAAGAGGATTTAGACGCATTGTGTAACGTTCTAAGCAACGATTTCGGTGTAAAGGTACATAGGCCTAACCTAAATGCTGTAGACTTTACAGCGAACGTTAGCAACGGCTTATGGGACACAGACCAATACGAAGCATACTGTCCACGTGATAGTGTTACTGTGATAGGTGACAAAATCATAGAAGGTGCTATGAGTTTGAGAGCAAGGTATCACGAAACCTTTCTATTCAGAGACCTATTCCAAGAGAAGATGATGGGTGGTGCTAATTGGTTACAAATGCCTAAGCCACGTTTAGATGACAGTTTATTTAAAATACAGCCAGGCAGAGACCCAAGTGTAAATAACAACGAACCTATACTAGACCCTGCTAACCTCATACGCATGGGTTACGATATACTATACTTGATATCCAATACTGGTAATGAAATGGGTGCTAAGTGGTTACAGAACGCACTAGGCCCCGACTTTAAGGTACACATGATGCATGACTTATACAGTTGGGCACATGTCGACAGTACAATTATGCCACTAAGACCTGGATTGGTAATACTGAATGCCAGTAGGGTAGATGCAGACAGGGTGCCTGCTATATACAAAGGTTGGGATATTATTTGGTATGACGATGATATGTGTGTTGGACAACCATGTTTAGAAGATTATGCTCCAGCAAGTAGTTGGATTGGCATGAACGTACTCAGCATAGATCCACAGCATGTATTAGTACCTGATGATGAAATACACTTAATGAAAGCCATGGAAAAACATGGCGTAACACCTGTGCCTGTCCAAATGCGTCATATGAGAACACTAGCAGGTGGTCCACATTGTGTGAGCCAAGACCTAGTTAGAGACGGAAAATTAGAAAGTTACTGGAAATAGCAGTTGACTTTACCCCTTATTTTTAGTATAATAATAGTGTATTAAGTAGTTGAGTAGGAGTTATGGAACTTAATTTAGAAGGTTACAAAGGTTTACTAGTAGTGGGCGATGTCCATTCAGTTTTCTCTGACTTTGCTACTTCATATTCATATGCTCGTAAACACAATTTATATTACCTGCAACTAGGTGATATATTGGATTACGGTCCTAAGCCTTTAGAAACCATGTTGTTAGCAAAAGAAATACTTGATGCTGGACACGGTACTATTATACAAGGCAACCACGATAATAAAATGTTTCGTTGGGCAAAAGGCAATGATGTTAAATTAGGTAAGGCACAAAGAGATACACTTGCTAGAGTGGATTTTGGTATTGACTTATTTAAAGATCTTGTACTTGAAATTGCTCCACAACAACCTTTCTTTGTTACTTATAAGAACTTTTTCTTTACACATGGCGGTGTACACCCTGAGTTTTGGGAAACCAAAAAGATCACCAAGAAGTCTATGGAAAGTGTATTCTTATACGGACAGGTTGATAATACTAAAACAGTTATGTGGCAAGGTCAGCCATATGCTCACAGAGTATATGATTGGGCCGAAGCAATACCTAAGGGTAAAATAGTATTTGTTGGACACGACAGATCACCATTAAAAAGTGAGCCTGACTTCGAAGACAATTTAAAAATGCCGTTAGTATATTATACTAAGAAAGAAGAAAGGGTAATATTCCTAGATACAGGTAGTGGTAAAGGTGGTACACTTAGTGGTGCCAAAATGACCTTTAATAACTACAATCAACTAGCAATTGAGACCTTTTTATCGTTCACATAAAAACATCAGTTAATAAATAATACTTGTAAATTACCATTGGAGGAAAAAATGGCAGATACAGAAAACACAGAGATTGTAAACGAAGAAGTTGAACAATCAGTAGAAGGAGATGCACCTGAGCAACAACAGGCCTCATTAAGCCTTGAGGAACTCAATGCATTATTACAAATCGTTGATTTAGCAGTAAGCAGAGGAGCATTTAGAGGTGCAGAAGCATCACAAGTAGGTGCTGTTTTTGATAGATTAAATAATTTTCTTAATATAGTTGCACAAAATCAACAAGCAGAAGCAGAAGTAGAGGCTGATGCACCAGCAGAGCCAGAGGCTCCTGCAGAAGGAGAATAATATGCCAAGTATAACAAAACACGTTGCTAAATGGAACGAAAGAAAGTGTCTAGTGCTATTTAGAGAAGTTCCGGGTGAACCAGAAAATGCTCTATTAATTATGTCAGGCGAACTTAGTGCTACTCAACATGATGAATTAATTTCAGTTGTAGATAGCGATGAAGCACAGACAAATAGCGATTTAGCACAGGTCCTAAACGGCAGAAACTTTAGCGATGGTAGAGTAATGTTACAGGCCTTACACGCAGATGGTATGATTACCAAAGCACCTGTAAGCGAAGTTATAATGTTACCTACTCCAAAAGACGAAGTACCATTAACTGCTCTTAATGATTCAATTGCAACAATCGAAGCAGGTAAAGAAGCAGATAAACCTAATCTTGCTGATACATCTGAGATTGATGCTATTAATCAAGTTGAAAGACCTAGACAATTATCAGAAAGAGAAGCAGAAGAACAATTAGGTATTGCAAAGGGTTTATTGGAACAGGCTAATATGATTGAGCAGGATGTTGAAAGAGTTCAACAGCAAATGATTGCAGATGCTAATAGTAAAAGAGAAGAAGCATACGCAAGAGCACCTGAATTAAGGCCAAAGCCAAAACCAGGCAGACCAAAGAAATCAGCGATATAGTTGGGAGATATGAGTAAAAGGAAAATAATCCTTACTCACAATTCCCAACTTAGCAACTTCGACAAATTGTTGAAAGATATTTTTACGACAGAAATACCTAGTAACTTTGTTGACAAAGTAGTTGTAACTGATAAGAATGGTAATACAGGTGAGAAACTAGGTTCCAGTATAGAAGGAGCAATTCCACTAAATCCTAATGTGGACACACCCCTGTCTAAATTATGGAATAACGAAACTGAATCTGTAGAGATTTTTCTAAATATTAAAAAAGTAGAAAAATATGTTACTGATGAAACAAATAAATTATTAGATAAATTTGAAGACTGATGTTTTACTTACCTGAACAAGATTTATTATTCATTCATATACCCAGAACTGGAGGTAAATCATATAAAGTTTTTTTAGAAAACTATGGCACCAATACTGATATAGAAATATTTGATACACATAGTCCTGTACAAACAGCATGTTATTTTTTAGATAATCCTGATGCAAATACTAAATTAAGTATTATTCGAAACCCGTATGCTAGAGAAGTTAGTTTATGGCGTTGGGGTAGAGCAGGTCCTTTAGCGGCGGCTGACATGACTTTTGAATATTGGTGCAGGTGGAGATTTGAAGGTCGTCCTAAAGATGCCTCAAATGTACTCACATACCTTGATCCTGTAACTGTAACCTCTTTATGGGGTATGCACAAGACACCGCAAATTCTTTACTTAGTAGATGAAGATGCAAAATTACGAGTTGATTACATTGGTTGCTACGAGCGTCTAGAAGAAATTTTTGATTATACTAGAAAAAGATTTCACGAGGACTATGGTTATGTGAAACATGTTGCAATGCAGAATGAAACTCCGTGGGCAAGAAAACTAAATCAAAGTGAAATGGATTGGCGACTAATATATGAGCAATGTGAAAATACGCAAGAAATATTAGACTTGGTATATAATTTTTATGATTGGGACTTTGAAACATTTGGTTATAACAGAGACTGGTTGGTTGAAGATGATTCACCAAGTCGTAATGTAGGCGAAATGCCAAAGCCTAGTTCAGATGCTTATGGAGATATGATGTCAAATTGGCCCTTAAAACAATTTTATGGTAATAGAAAAATACTACTTGCCGATGCATTAAGTTATAGATTTATGCCGGAAGGCAAAAATAGAGGTGTGTTCTTACAAAACACTATGGGTCTTAAGATAGGTGATGTTACACTAAGAGAGGACTAGTGCCACTAGATCAGAGTGCCCATAACCCAACCCAACCAAGATATTCAAACTGGTACAAAGTATTTGCATGGAAGCCTCGCACATTAACAAATGGCAAAAAAGTTTGGCTTAAATTCATATATAAAAGAACTATAATCATTGACTGGATGCCACCTACATATCCTGCCAAAAAGTATTTTAATACACAATACACCGATATAAATGGTGTAATAAAGGACAAATTAATCCAGAAAAACCGGTAAAAAAGGTTGACCTTGACCCAGTATTTTAGTATAATAGTTGTATAAATTAAAAAGGTAGGAGAGTTTAATTATGCAAACATTAGTAATACAAACCCAGTACAGAGAAAACTATGCCGCACATGACAGTGGTTATGAGCATGGTGTAAGCGAAGCACACTGGAAGTACAAAGGTGGTTGCACTTATTTCGTAACTGATCTTACTCCTGGGCAAATCAACAAGATTGCTCAAAAAGGTATTCCAACTTTAACCAAACTTATTGAAAGCAAAAACGAGGCTTTTGAAGAATATATCCTGGATTGGGAGATCCGTGAACTTGGTAAAAATGGCGACGGCAAGGGTCCAATTTGTGAGCCTTGGGAAACACCCGTAGAGTTCTTTTATAAGGACGGGTGGAAATGTCGTACCCATCACACTCCCAGTCCTGAATATACTCATTTTGCTCCAAGCATTATTGGTAAGGCTGAGCAATGGACACCTGGTTTTGGTAACACTAGGACTGACTATGCATGTCAGTTTAAAACTGCTAATGGCTGGTTTGATCAGAAAGATCCGCAACTGTTAAAACAAGTTCAGGAGGTGGCGTAATGAATCCTTGGAATATAATTCAACAGTTAGAGAGCAATAACAGTTCTCTATTCAAGCAAGACGTTATTAAAGCAAACATTGATAATCAAGAGTTTATCACCGGTGCTACTATGTGTCTTGATCCTCTTGTAACTTTTGGTGTTAAGCAAGTACCAACAACAGACGCAGATGGTCCTGGTGTAAGTTGGGATTTGTTTCAATCTTTAGCAGACAAATTAGTTGCTAGAGAAGTTACTGGACATGCGGCCAGAGATGCTATTCAAACATTAGCAGACCACAGCACCGTTGAGCAATGGAACGATTGGTACAGACGTATCTTAATCAAAGACCTACGTTGTGGTACTGGTGCTAAACTAATCAACAAAGTACAAAAGGATACTATTCCACTATTTGGTTGTATGTTAGCACACGATGGTGCTAAACACCCAAAGAAAATTAAAGGAGAATGTTTTGTCGAATATAAGTACGATGGTGTTAGGGTTATTGCTATTGTCCAGAATGGTAGTGCTACCCTATATAGCAGAAACGGGAAAATACTTTCCAACTTCCCACATATCGAAGAGGCCCTCAGTAAGTCTAAGTTTGAAGGCTTAGTATTTGATGGCGAAGTAATGAGCGAAGATTTCCAAAGTTTAATGAAGCAAGTTCACAGAAAAGAAGGCGCTCAAACTGAGGACAGTTACCTTGCAGTATTTGACATGCTCACACTAGAAGAGTTCAATGCAGGCGGTACTGAAATGACTGCATTTGAAAGACGTGAACGTTTAATTAGTAAACAGGCTGATTTTAATAATAGAATTACACTTGTTCAAGCAATTAATTTAGACTTAGACAGTGAGCAAGGCCAAGCAAGTTTCAAAGCAATGAACAAACAAGCCTTAGAAGAAGGTTATGAAGGCTTAATGATTAAGCCTATACAAGAAGGTTACAAGTGTAAACGTAGCCATGCTTGGTTAAAGATCAAACCTTTTATTGAAGTTACACTTAAGGTTGTAGCACTTGAAGAAGGTACTGGTAAGAATGAAGGCTTACTTGGTGCTCTTGTTGTAGAAGGTGATGACGACGGTAAGTTCTTTAGACTTAACGTTGGTAGTGGACTAACTGATGAAAACAGAGAACAAATTTGGGCAAACCAAGATGCTGTTATAGGTCAGTTGGTTGAGATTAGAGCCGATGCGGCAACGCAAAGTCAAGACGCAGAAGATACTTGGAGCCTTAGGTTCCCAAGGTTTAAGACATTTAGAGGTTTTGAACTAGGAGAAAAACTATAGGATGCCAAACTGGTGTAGTAATTATATTGTAATTGAAGGCCCTAAGGATAAGGTAGAGGCCATATGGAGCAAAGCAAGTGACGAATCAGAAGAAGGATTATTAGGTGCCTTGCACCCAATTGGTCCATGGGATTATCATAAAGCAGTAGAGGAATGGGGAACTAAATGGGACGTACCTTTAACTGACAGTAATTTAGAATTAGAAATGATTAATGAGAGCACATCTGCTATTGTTGGTTATTTTGAAAGTGCCTGGTCACCACCATTAAATGCTATTATGCATTATGAAATGGCTAACCCAGATGTTGATATTCACTGTATGTATTATGAACCTGCAAATGACTTTGTTGGTTCTAATCACTATGGTGATTTCTCTATAAGTGATCAACCAAGAAGTTTTTGGGAAACAGATCCAGCAGGACAAGATTTAGATGGAACTTTCTATGTTGTAGAAATGTTAGATGAATACCAAGATGAAATAGAAGACGAGCATCTGGATGATGACACACTCGTTGACCCAGAGAAGTTACCAGAATGAAGGCTTGGGAAAAATTTTTAGTAAGCGACACTAGACATCATTTAGGTGGGCGTCAACGTATATACAAATTTCCAAATGGTTTTGGTGCTAGTGTAATACCAGAGTACATTATCACAGATGACGAGCAGTACGACGAGCACCTTAATCCTGAGGATGATAATAAAATGAAACCGAAGAAAGGCTGGTGGGAGATTGCAGTATTAGACTCGTCTGGAGAGTTATGTTATGACACAGACATAACCGATGATGTATTAAGAAATCAATGTGACCCAGATGTTGATAACATATTAGGTAAAATAAGTAGATTATGAAAAAAATAGCAGAATGGTTAGAAATTTGTAAAGTTCATTGGAAAGAGATATTTGCTATCTCCTTTATTATGCACTTTGTATTTGATGGTTTTATATTGTTAATTGGTATACTAATAGGAGTACACATTGGGCACTAAAAAAATAAAAAGACCTGTGAGCACTTTAACTCACAGCACAATGGAAGTAGCACTACACTTTTTAAAGTGGAGAGAGCAACAAAAGAAAAATTCTTTAATAGGGCATAACGGAGGACCCTCTTTATAAATAATATTATGGGACAATACGACGATAGAGTAGAAAGGCAACGACTATTACTTGCCGCGGAAGAATGGGCAAAAACTGTTAGATCCGTTCATGCACATTCACTTTGTTCAATGTGGTATGACACAAGACCACAAGATACCGAAGATGGTAAATCAGTATTAGATATTGAATACAATAATGGACTTGTTGAAAGAAAAACACATGATGGTTATACAGTTTATTTTGGAAAAAAACTCAAAGGTGATGAACTAGTTCAAGAGTATAGAAGACACTCCACATAATACAAAACCAACTATCCTAAAAAACAAAGTAATTCTCTGATAAATATGAGTGTACTAGAAATTAGTACAGAGACATAAACAGGAGAACAAAATGGCCTCAATCGGATTCATTGGGGTAGGCAAGTTAGGACAAGCCTGCGCCGAGATGGTCGCCGAGGTCCATGATGTTGTTGGTTATGATGTCAATCCAGTAGAGCCTGAAAACTTTACAATGGTTGACAATATGGAAGATGCTGTAAAAGGACAAGACATTGTTTTTATCGCAGTACCTACTCCACATGATCCACAGTATGATGGAAAGGCACCTACCAGCCATTTACCTAACAAGGACTTTGATTACACGATAGTTAAAGACATTCTTGAAAAAGTAAATGCTGTAGCGACCCAAGAACAATTAATAGTCCTTATATCAACAGTACTTCCAGGTACTGTTAGAAGAGAATTTATTCCATTAATTACCAACACAAGATTTGTTTATAATCCATACTTAATTGCTATGGGCACAGTCAAGTGGGATATGGTTAATCCAGAAATGGTAATGATTGGAACAGAAGATGGAAGTGAAACAGGTGACGCAAAAGAACTTGTTGACTTCTACAAAACAATAATGCAAAACAATCCTAAGTACATTATAGGTACATGGGACGAATGCGAATGTATTAAAGTTTTTTATAATACATTTATATCAGCAAAAGTAAGTTTAGTAAATATGATACAAGATGTTGCAGAAAAACAGGGCAACATCAATGCAGAAGTTGTATGTGATGCACTTGCAAACTCAGACAGACGTATTATGGGACCAGGTTATATGAAGCCAGGTATGGGCGATGGTGGTGCATGTCACCCTAGAGATAATATTGCCTTACGTTATATGGCAGAAAATTTAGACTTAGGTTATGATTTGTTTGATGCTGTGATGCTTTCTAGAGAAGTACAAGCAGAAAACATGGCAAAACGTCTAATGGAACTTGCAGGTGGTCAACACCCAGTATATGGATTAGTACCAGACAAGCCTATTATTATTGTAGGTAAAGCATACAAGCCACTTGTACCGTATGAAACAGGCTCTAGCAGTATGCTTGTTGGACATTACATTGAAAAAGCAGGATTTGAATTATATTACTACGACGAACAAACAGGCGACATGCCTCCGTCGGAAGTATTAGATAGTCCTGCTGTTTATCTTTTAGCACATAACCCAGAAGTCACATATGGCGATCAATTAGACACAGTACCAAGTTGGTATGGTGAACATAATGTCACAGATTGCGACGAAGCATTAAGTGTTAAGACAGGCAATGGTTCAGAACTTAGTTTTGCTATCAATAGTACAGTAGTAGACCCATGGAGAAAGACACCCGACATTGAAGGTGTTACAGTCATCCACTACGGGAATACTAGAGGAGCAAAATGAACATAGATCAACAAATACTTGATCACATATTCCATAAGTGGGGTAGTGACAGTGAAAAACTTGCTTTGAATGAGCAATATCGCTATACCCCTCCCTACCCTACTTTGGCTTTAGATGATTTTATACCATACAATGTAGCAAAACTGCTTTACGAAGAAAGCCAAACAATACCTAAAAAGTATTGGACCACGTTTACAAGAGCAGACAGTTACATGGAAGAGTGCAAAGACTTAACTGAGGCACCAGTTGCCAGAGGAGTTGTTAGTGCTTTACATAGCAGAGAGTTTCTCACGTGGTTAAGTCAAGTATGTGACGTACAACATTTATTACCAGATCCTTATTTAGTAGGTGCTGGGTATATGAAAAGTTACAAAGGTGATAGTTTGAAAATACATTCTGACTTTAACTGGAATGAAGAATGTCAAACACACAGAGCATTAAGTTTAATATTATATTTTACACCTGACTGGGACGAAGCATGGCACGGTGACTTACAATTTTGGGATTTTGAAAAAACAGAAAAAGTAGTCAGTTACCCTCCTAAGATGGGTAATGTGGTTGTGTGGAAATATCACAAACGTGGTTTCCATGGACATCCAAATCCAATTGAATGCCCTGAAGATAAATTTAGAGTAGGCTTTAGAACATTTTATTATATATCAGACAGTAAACACGATTGGAGAGATCCACCACACAAAAGTTTATATTGGTATGACAAAGAAAAGAATCAACCATACCATTTAGAAAATGAATACGGACACGGTAAACTAAAAGACGATGACAAATAATTACAAGTATCAAGGTCCGCTTAATGGCGGTTATGCTATACAGGACAAAGCCATTACATGGGAATTAAGAGACTTTTGTGAAAGCACATACGAGTGGCGAGACTTCTTTGCCGCTGATGGTGTTACAGATCACAGAGAAAAGTTTATCGAACGTTTTGGTAGATGGATTCGCAGTAGTGAATTAAATACCATCGACGGATTAGATGCTTTCTCTCATGTTACTCAAACTAATGGTACTAGTGAAGCATTCAGTATGTTTATGCAACGTCATATAGACAAGAACTTTAAATTTTTTAAAGGCGACTTTATGATGCACAAAGTTGCTTGTAATAATATGAATGCTAACTGGGAATGGATTTACAATTACGGACAGATTAAAAAAGGCGATGCAGTAATTATCAGTTGTCCTTTTAGTGACACAGGCAGATTAAAAGAAGACATGCACGAGTTGTTAGAATGGTGCACAATTAATAACGTACCAGTACTAATAGATATGGCGTACTTTGGAATGTGCTATGGAATAGATATAGACGTAGACAAGCCATGTGTTGAAGAAGTTACTTTTAGTTTAGGAAAAACATTTCCTATTATAGGTGCTAGAGCAGGCATACGTTTACAACGTACGGAAATAGATGATGCTGTGTTATTTGCTAACCAACACGGTATAGTAAATAACTTTGGTGCAATGATAGGCGAGTTTGCCATGAGTGCTTGGGGACCAGACTATATACCTAACAAGTACATGAAAATGCAATGGGTAGTTTGCAATAAATTAAAATTAAAACCAACCAATTGTATTATATTTGCACAGAGCAATCACAATGAACATCAGAAATTTAATAGAGGCAATGACTTAACAAGGCTCTGTATATCAAAATTACTAGTAGAGGAATATGAACGAACCAAAGCATTGTAGTTTACTGTGGACACACCTCAGTAACGAACCAGGCGGAACTTGTAGAAGTTGCTGTATTGCTCGTGAAAGAATTTCACGACCAGATGGTTCAGACTACACGTTAGGCGAAGATTCAATAAGGGACATTTTTCATAGTGATTATATGAAAAATTTAAGGCAGGAAATTCGCGAAGGCAAGACGCCGGAGAATTGTGCTACATGTTGGATAGATGAAGACAATGGTAAAGAGTCTAAGCGACAGTTATACAACGGATACGCAGAATGGAGATACCCAGATGGAATAGATTACGAGGCTGAACCCGATATGCCGCGGGACTATCAACTTATATTAGGAAACGCATGTAATTTGAAATGTAGAACTTGTAATGCAAATTACAGCAGTAAATGGAGAAAAGAATCTATAGATAGAAACATAGAATTTTGGGAACCACCCTCTAAGATAGATTTACACGACTTAGAACAATCTCAGTTTTGGCTAGACATAGAGGATTGGTTACCCCATGTTAGAGTTTTAGAAATAATGGGTGGCGAGCCTTTCTATATGAAAGAGTTTCGCAAACTCATTGACAAGTTAGTGGACATGGGAGTAAGCAAAAATATAATGATTACTCTCAGCACTAACGGCACATTCTACAATGACAAACTAATAGATAAAATTGTAGGCAACTTTGAGAACTTAGGGTTCAACATAAGTTTAGATGGCATAGAGCAAAAGTTTGATTATCTACGCCATGGTGATAGTTGGAATAATGTAGTAGAGAACTTAGATAAGTTTTATAAGTTACACACAGAGCACGATCATGTTAATATAAATGTGACACATACTGTGAGTGTGTGGAATTTCTTTTATCTAAGAGAGTTTCATCATTATTTTGAAACAGTTTATCCTGAATTTTTAATTTGGAATAACCTAGTACACTTTCCAGAATGGTGCGAAGCAAATGTTGTTCCGTCACCAGCAAAAGAACAAATTATAGATAAAGTACGCAATCCTGAAAAATACGGTTTGCCTGCTTGGAAACAAACAAAGTATGATAAAGACATAGCACCGTTAGTTGCTCATGCTGGTACTGACAGCACAGAAGAACATTGGCAAAAATTTATAGAACAAGTCAATGCTGGTGATGTGTATAGGAGCGAAAGTTTTGAAGAAACATTTACAGAACTTTATAATGTAGTAAAGGGAGACATGATAAGTATATAACATGGCAAAGAATAGTAAAAGCAAACCAGAGATAGGAGATCGCATAGAACACACTTGTAGTCTTAATGGCAAATTTGAAGGCAAGGTTGTAGAACTATTAGCAATGCAATTTGTATATGAGACTAAAGAAGGTCATCGTAGATTTTGCTTGTTTAGAGAATTATGGAAAAAGATAGATGAATAAGAAAAAGAAAAAAGAATTTGATATGTCTGACCTGGGCGGTATCAGAGATGAATGGAAAAATGTTAATTGGGATCTCGTACAACGTATGCGATTTATGAATGCTGATGCAGAAATAGATCCAGCAGATGGTTACGAATTAAAAAAGAGTGATGAAGACTAGATATTACATATTAGCAGGTATAGTTTACACATTGCTTATAGGCTTTACTGCAAGTTCAATTCAACAAAGAATTACAAGTGAAGCAATTAAAGACCAATGTTTTATAGATGGCTGTACAAAAGTATATGAATTCACAGGTGAAGTCGGTGGCGAGGAATGGGAAGAACTAATTGTTATTGCCGAAGAGGCCCAAGAAGAAGCAGAGATGTGGAAAGCCGATGCTGAAGCAAAATGGGAAAGTGAAGGAAATCCGTACTACAAAGCAGGTAGTGAATCAGATGCTGACGCATACATAAATTTATTTTTTATGTTATCAGATCCAATCAATTGGGTATTCACATTGATAATTGCTACATTTATAGCAGGTTTCTATCTAGCATTTTACAGTTGTAAACTTTGGATAGAAAGATATTTTAAAGGAAACGATGATGAGTAAAACATACTGCCCATTACCGTTCACGCATTTAGCAACACACCCACATGGCGGGTGTACATTATGCTGTATAAGTGATCACAAAAATGGAGCAAGTAGAAGTAAAAATTATAGAGAAGACGGTGGTAATGAATGGTTAGACTTAAATAACCATAGTATAAACGACATTATGAATTCTGACTACTACAAAGAAGTTAGATTGCAAATGTTAAACGATGAAGAACCAGCCGCATGTACAAGGTGTTATGATGAAGAAAGAAAAGGTATTACCAGTAAACGTCAGTCAGAGTCCGAGGTATTTACGCACTTCGGCCCCGATAGAGCAAAAGAACTTACTAGAGAAGACGGCCATATTGATTTGGATCTTCGTTTTGTTGAACTTCGTCTTGGTAATCTGTGTAACGTCAGGTGTCGTACTTGTAATCCAGCAAGTTCATCTCAGTGGCGTAATGATTATAAAAAAATTGAAGCAACTTTGGACTTCGTTACGAAATATGGTAACATAGACAAAGATGAATACAAGTGGCCTGAGGAAGATGCTTTTTGGGAAGACTTATTTTATTCAGCACCCAATTTAGAATTAGTATATATCAATGGCGGCGAGCCAACACTAATTAAAAAGCATTGGGAATATTTAGAAAAATTAATAGCGGCCGATAGAGCAAAGAATATGACTCTATGGTATAATATTAACATGACAAACTTACCAGATAAAACTTTTGATATCTGGAAACAGTTTGGCAAAATACAAGTTAGTGCTAGTATAGATGATATAGCAGAACGTAATTATTATATTAGACACCCAAGCAATTGGGAAGATGTCACAAATCACTTACAGCAAATAATGGCAGAAAATTGGATAGAAACCAGTATATGTCAAACTATAAGTGCATATAACTATCCTTACTTAGGAGAGTTTCATAATTGGGCAACTAAAGAATTAGGATTACATGTACATTTAAACTATGTATACGATCCTTCTTTCCTTAGTCCTAAAGTTATACACCCAGAAGCAAGAGCACAGATACACTCACAGTTTAGAAAAGACTTTGGTAATCATCATGCCCTAGGAAATTTATTGTCTATGTTTGACAATGATGATTGGGACGAAGATGGTTGGAAAAAGTTTAAAGTCTACAATGACAGACTCGATCTAATTAGAGAACAAGACTGGCGAGAAGTGTTTCCTAGATTAGTCGAGTTATGTGAATGAAAGTAGCAGTACACCAAAACGATCCTACAAAAAAAATCAACGAAGAATTACAACTTAACTTCTTTAAAGAAGATTCTGTTTTTATGCAACTTTGTTGGAATAGAATTATACACCAACGAACACATAGTTACTTAAAAGAACTTAACGAAGATATGATAACTATGAATGTATATGATGCAGACAAAAAAGGTCTTGTTCCTTTTGAAATAATAGAAGAAAGTGATACCAGCAAGATAAGAGAATATGATGTTTTTGTAATTCATCCGAGTGCATTAGCAAGATTGGATACTAAAGAGATAGAGCATTTAGTTAATAGCAGAAAAACTCGTGTAGTATTAGACTACTTGTTTGAGGCAGAAATAGATACTTATATGCCTCTTATAACAACAATAAAAGACTATATTGGTACACCTGATAACTGGATGTTGCTTGTAGGTGGCGACATTGTGTCTAGTGACGAGAATCTACTACGGCAGTTTAAAGAAAAAACTTCAGTAGACTTAGGATTTTTTAATTACTTTAGAATTAACGAAGCATGTATTGGTAAAGAAAAATTACGTGACGGAAAGTATAGCATAGATACTATACAGAAAAATTTTAGAGCACAAAAAAAATATGATTGTTTGTGTTTAAATCTTAAACCAAGATTTCATAGAATAGCATTAATTAAATGGCTGAAAGAAAGAGGAATGATTGATAGAAATCTTGTTACTGCTAGATGGGGATATCAACAACCAACAAAACGTGGAGACGAGTTTTATGAAATTAAACATTCGCATGGATTTTTCCAAGAATTAGAATCAGGCGACTATTCAGAGAGGCTTAGGCGAGAGTGTGCATTTTATAACGAAACACCTGAAACATTACTACAATTTGTTAAAGAAAATACAGAAGAATTAATTATTCCTGTTATGCAAGACATCTATCAAAAAAGCGACGACAGATCATTTGTTAATGATGTATATAAAGATACATATTATTCTTTAGTAACCGAAACATATTACGATGATGAATTTATTAATCAATTACCAGACATGCCAGAGGAATACAATCACAATTTAAAGAGAGCCTTTGTTACTGAAAAAACATATAAGCCACTAATGTATGGCCACCCTTATATGGTAATTGGAAATATAGATACAAACACAGTTTTAAAAAATCAAGGATTTGAAACATTTGATAAAGAGTTTGAATTTGAATACGACACACTAAATGATAGGAATAGATATAACACAATATTAAGTAATGCTATGACATTTGATTATGAAAAATTTGATTACCATACACTAGGTAAAATTGTACATAACTTTCATAACTTTTATGATAATAGAAAATTACTAGAACACATGGATACACTATGGAAAATAATACAGTAAAATTTGTAAACATAACAGGTGATGCAATATTAGACTATAAATCACAACATCCAGAAGAAATGTATCCGCCTACACATATTTTTCCTTACACTGACCCAGGACCAGACGCATCAACTAATGAATACAAAAATTTTGATTTTGATGTAGAAACTGGAAACGGATTTAAACGTTATAAGTTAGACTGGCAAAATGCTTATATGATAGAGCAATGGGATAGTCAACATTTTGCACATGAGCAAGATGGTGTATTTAAAGAATTTTTAAAACACGACATGAAAGTTGAATCGATCATGGATGGTTCGTTAATAGGAAATATTGAAAATTATATAACCAGTCAAGATGATACTATAATTTTTATTCTACATAGACTATACTCGTATTCATTACCTTATAGTTTTTGGCGTAAGTGCCATGACAAAGGTATAAAGGTTGCAATAGATAATTCCTTTGAAGCAGAAACATATAGTTTGCACAAATTATTTTTCTGGCTACACAGTTGTTTTGAAGATACAAGTTTTGTAAAATTACTAACATCGCAATTTGATAATAATTTGCCTAAGAATTATAAAACAATTAAACAGCAAATTAAAGAGCACTTTGGTATAGATTTTATTGAAATAGATTTTTTTATATTACACGAACAGAATAATAAAATTGCTTCAACATCTACTAATAGCAGTCCATTAGAATATGCCACATTTGAACCAGACAAAATATATGTAGACAATAAACCTAAAAAGTTTTTGTGCTTGAATAATTATATGAAAGAGCATCGCTTCTTTATACTAAATTATCTAGTTAATAACTTTGATAGCAATGGAAACAGATTGATTGATAATTGTATTGCCAGTGCAAGATTTTCATTAGACCCAAACAAGCCATTTTACAACCATGGCGTTGATAGAACTGACTTTGAGAATTTAAACTTTCAATCAGAAATTATATTAGGCGAAAGTCTCAAGCAAGAAGAATTTAATAAAACAAGCGAGTACTTACCTATCATACTAGATGATGATTTAGAGGATAACAAACATGCTGTCAATCCAGACTTATTTAACAATGACAATAGTTCACAATACGAATTTAGAGATAGATGGATAAACTGGAAATGGTATGCAGATACTGAAATAAGTTTAGTTACGGAAAGTAGTTATACTGCCAATCTTGTTTTACAAAAAGGCATATTTCATCAATATATACCTAAAAGTGATGGGTATCCATACTATGATCAAATACCACAAGAGATAGGATTTATAACAGAAAAAACATTAAAGCCTATCATGTACGGTCACCCATTTTTACTAATTACACACCCTGGTACATTAAGACATCTAAGAAGTATAGGGTTTGAAACTTTTCCAGAATGGTTTGATGAAAGTTACGACGAAATTGAACTAGATGACGAAAGATTTAAATCAATTAAAAAACAAGTAACACACATTGCTAATACTACTTTACACATTGAAGCAATCAAAGACAAGTTAGAACACAATAGACAACTGTTCTTTAATGCAAAAACCTGTGCTGGGATATACGATAAATTAATAGATGACATATTAAAATAGCATAAATACTGTTATGAACGATTACAAGAAAACACAGAAAGAACTCACAGAACTTAATCATGACGGTAACGAGGATCGTGGACGCGAAGGCGAAGATATTTCCGAAGATGCACAACTGTCTGAAAAAGAAAAGTTAATACAAAAGAAACTAGAAGAATTGAGAAAAAGAGACCCTTTTATTTACAGATAATAAAATGCGTATTCTTGGTTTAAGTTTTTTATTTCATGATGCCGCCGCCACTGTTATTGAGGATGGCGAAATTCTGTATGCTTCGCATTCTGAAAGATATAGCAAATACAAAAACGATCCTTTTTTAAATCACAAAATGATTGCTGACTGCTTAAAGTTTGGCAAGCCTGATGTAATTGTATTACACGAAAAGCCATGGGTAAAGAAACTAAGAAATCTTTACGCAGGTAATTGGAGAGCATTGTTAGAACCAACAATGCAAAAATGGATCAAAGATTTTTTCCCAGAGTTACATGGCATACCAATTAAGACTTATTGGCATCATGAAACACATGCCGCCGCTGGTGTAATGACTAGTAACTTTGATGAGTGTGCTGTTATCTGTATCGATGCTATAGGCGAGTTTGATACCGCTACAACATGGCATTGGAATAAAGGTAACCTTAAGAAAATACATAGCACAAAGTTTCCTAGCAGTTTAGGATTATTTTATAGTGCCATGACTGCTCATGTAGGATTAAAACCTATGGAAGACGAGTATGTGTTAATGGGCATGGCCGCATATGGTAAACCTATTTACGAAACTGCTATGCATGAAGAATTTTTTGTAGATGCTGATTGTAAAGAACCAGCAAATGTTATTGAGATGACAAAAAATTTACAAAAGGGTGTACCTGCTGATTATTTAGGTAGAGATAAAAGTGTATTAATAGACGAGTGGGGTCATCATAGTTTAGATTATAATATTGCCGCTAGTGCTCAGGCTGTAGCAGAAAAACGTATATTTGAATATGCCAGACATGCTTTAATAAAAACAAACAGCAAAAATTTAGTATTCATGGGCGGGTGTGCTTTAAATTGTGTTGCTAACGGTAATCTATTTAAGTTATTTGAAAACGTACACATAATGCCTAACCCAGGCGATGCTGGTAGCAGTTTAGGTGCCGCCGCTTTACATTACTATAATGTAACTGGTAATAAAGTAAATTGGACAGGGGCATACTTAGGTAATAGTATCCGTGGCGATTATCCTATAAAAAAATCACTGGCAAGTTTATTGAAAGGTGAGATATTTGGTATAGCAAATGGCCGTGCAGAGTTTGGTCCAAGAGCATTAGGTAATAGAACATTATGTGCTGATCCAAGAGGCAATAAAATTAAAGATGCTGTAAACAAAATCAAACGTAGACAAGAGTTTAGGCCTTTTGCTCCAATTATACTAGAAGAACATGTACACGACTATTTTGAAATGCCAGGGCACATTAGTAATGCTCCATATATGCAATTTGTAGCAAGATGTAAAAAGCCAAAAGAATTTCCAGCAATAGTTCATGCAGATGGTACAAGCAGAGTACAAACAGTTAATGAAACAGAACATCCTGACTTGTATGAACTAATGACACAATTTTATAACGAGACAGGTTGCCCAATGATACTGAACACTAGTTTAAATATCAAAGGAATGCCTATAGTCAATGATGAGAAAGATGCCGCAGACTTCGAAGAAAAATACAACGTCCCAGTCCACACTAAGGACGATTAAGAAAAAGTTGCAAGGTAAGTGTACTACCTGTGGTGGTACTTTGCCAGATCATATTGGTGTATGTCCTGTATGGGGAGAAGAGATATTGCGTAAATATGACAAAATTGATATGGAGGTAGAACATATTAGTACAGTGGTGCAAAGAGTAGTAGACGAGTTAGAAGAAAGATATGTATGATATATTTTACATAGGAGAAAACGTGAGCCTAAAGGATAATTATCCTTTTGCTAAACAAGTCTCTAGTGAAGAAAACATTAAACCTAAAACTGCATTATATTGGTTAGTAGAGCCTAACACAGAAATACTAGACTTTAGTGTACTTGAATTTGTGCCTAAAGATTACGACAGCCAATATGAACATATATGGAAATGGAGTAACAACAATTACGGTGGTATAAGATTACTGCCCAAAAAAGTTTCTATAGGCGTAAAAGAAATTAATCAAGTTGTATGTAAGAAAAAATTCAATATTCTAAGTACAACCACTCCAGAGGATTATTTTGAGCACCACCCTTACGCAACTCATGTTTGGTGTGTTGATCCTGAATACAAATTAACAGATGATATTAATTGGGCACCAGATAATTTTGAGCCTACGTTTATACACAGTTTCCATTTAAAAGGCCAACTAGAACATAAGTATCCAGAAAAGGAAGGCGGCATAAAGTTGTTTCCAAATGATTGGAAAAATGCAGAAACAAAATATCATAATTTCTTAGATGCAAATGTTACATATCCTATACTTTATGTTAAAGATGTAAACGATATGCAACAAAGAGACATACTCGATGATGACTATGTTTGGCTAGTTGATTTAGAACATAAAACAAATGTTAAAACATTTGATTGGGTGCCAAATCCATTTGAGCAAGATTACATACACAATTTTAAAATGCCGTACCAACTCACAGAAAAGTATCCACAGGATATGGGCGGAATAAATTTAGTGCCAAAAGATTGGCAAAGTGCAGATGTAAAAATACATCCTGACTGCCCTATTGAAGATGAAAACTATGATGTGTTTTACACTAACAAACCTTTTGATGCAGATACTTTTGAATTCTATGCAAAGCGATCAGACACAGATTGGTTGTGGGTAATAGATAGAGAATATGACTTCAATGGCAAGTTGCTATATGTTCCTGCTGAACACGAAGAAGATTATATACATGTTTTCAAATGGGGATTAGAACATAGGTACGATCCTGAAGTTACAGAAGTTTGGGATAATAGAGTTGCCGGCATATATCTTGTAAATAAAAAATTTGATGTAACAAAGAAAAAACTACACACTGATATAGTCCCCATTAGATACGATGTTTACTTTACAGATAATATAAATGACTATGGCACTTATGCTCGTAAAAGCAGAACTGATGCATTTTGGCTTGTTGACAGTGAACACAAAATAAGCGAAGTATTTACATGGGTACCACCTTATAGTGAACAAGGCTATATAAACATTTTTAAATTACCAGGGCAATTACAACATAAGTACCCACTCAGTATTACAAATGTAAGTGATAATAGATGTGGCGGTATAAAACTTGTACCTAAAAACTATAACGAAGAAGAATTAAAGTACCAAGGTGCTCTTACTGAAGTAGAATTAATAGAATATGAAAAATTTGATACTATTGAAGAAGGCAGAGAAAAATCTAAACACAAATGGTTTTGGGTTATTGACACTGATGTAGATATTGAAGAAAACTTTGATTTTGATTTTGTGCCTGATACATGGGACGAAGGAAAACAACATGTGTGGCAAAAACTTAATCCTATAACTGGTAAACAGTATGACTATGGTGGTGTAAGTTTAAATCCAAAAGAACCACAAACAAAAGGCAGACCAAAATACATTAGAGAAATTTGCAGTACGCAAAAAGAATATCCTGTTTACACAATGACAGCAGATGATGTTGCAAACGGTGTAGCGGAGTTTTATAAAAAATGTGCTGAAAGCACAGAAACAAAAATGTTTTGGGTAGTAGACTATTGTGTACAAATCTGTGAATCGTTCGACTTTAGTTACTACCCAACTCAGTGGGATATAAAAAATGTTCATGTGTGGCAAAATGAAAATGGCGACCACACAGATGTTAGACTATGTCCCACTAACCTATTTTTAAACAATAACTTTACAGAAAAAGAAATAGTCAATAACACTTTTGATGAACTGAAATTAATGCCTAAACAAGCAAGTGAAATGCCACAATGGAATGTGTATGCATTTGATGATACACCACTTAAACAACAATTAATTGACTTTGCTGAACAGGATAATAATGCATACTTTTGGACTGTTGATGCTAATGTTGACACATATGATAACTGGAATGCCAAGTATAAACCTGCTGTAGAAAACGCAGATAAAGTACATGTATGGCAAAAACTTAATCCAAGAACAGGTAAAGTACATGCATATGGTGGTGTAAGACTGTGGCCAAACCCCTTCTTAGACGTATTTAAAACGTCTTACAGCAGTGATGATATCAAGTATAGTAAAACATCTAGGGGTAAGTTACAATACGTTAAAGACGCTCTAAGTGTGTCTAAGCCATACGATATAGTGTTCCTATCATACAAAGAAGCGGGGTCTACGACTGCATATGAGCGTCTTACAGCAAGGTTTGATGCAACCTGGGTCAAAGACATTAAAGGCATATTTAATGCACACAAAGAGGCGGCAAATAGGGTTAAAAGCGATATGTTTTGGGTAGTAGATGCTGATGCTGACATATCAGAAGACTTTGATTTTAGTTATATACCTGATGTGTATGACGAAGAAGTAGTTCATGTATGGGCAAGTAAAAACCCTGTGACTGGCGAAGAATACGGATACGGTGGTGTTAAACTGTTCAACACAGAACAAGTACTCGAAGCAACTAGTTGGGGATTAGACTTTACTACCGGACTTAGTAATCGTTTTAAAGCAATGCCACAAGTAAGTTGTGTTACTAGGTTTAATACAGACGCCTTTAGTACTTGGCGTAGTGCCTTTAGGGAATGTGTTAAATTAACACTTAGTAATGACCCGGATAGCGAGGCTAGATTAAATAGTTGGTTAAATCCACAAGTATATGCAGACTTTGTAGAAGATGCAATAAAAGGTGCAGAACAAGGAAAACAATTCGCTTTAGCAAATAATAATAATCCAACTGAATTAAATAAAATTAATGACTACGATTGGTTAGAGGAACAATGGAAAGCATAGTATTAAATAGTTGGAAAGAAGTGACAGAGTATATTGACGGTGGCTTTTGGCAACCTACTCCTAGTTACTTTGAACACATTGTTCAGCATGGTAATTACTATCCACAACATGCTTTCAGCAAAGGACAATTGGCAAGTAAGAGTTGGTTACTTGGTAAACTGCATTTAAAAACAAATTTTTCGCCTGATGCTGACCCTATACCAAATGAACTTACTGTTGCTATTTTAGGCAGTTGGATCGGTGCTCTAGTAGAACCATTGCATAAAACATTTAATATATTACGTTTATATGGAATTGACACAGATGCTGAAGCAATAGAAAAGTCAGAAAAACTTAATAGACAATTTGTACAAGATGAATGGAAATACAAAGGGGTAGTACATGATGTTGATTTACTAGATTGCGGCGAAATGGAATTTCAAACTGGTGGTGAATTAATACAATGCAAACCTAATTGGATTATTAATACCAGTTGCGAACATATGAGTACACTATGGTATGATAGTGTAGACAGTGATCAACTTATAATTATGCAAACAAATAATTCAGAAGAGTTTGAAGGACACGTTAATACTTGCAAAGATGTAAAAGAAATGCAAGAAAAATATCCATTGTCTAAGACACTTTATGTGGGAGAGTTAGTTACTCCAGCATATACTCGTTTTATGCAAATTGGTTATAAACCTTAAAACAAAGTCCACAAATAATAAAAAAATGCATATCCTATAATTATTGGTATCCAGTACGCAATATTAAATAATACAGTAAATGTACCACTAATTAATGCAATTACACCATCTAAACCACCAAAGTATAAAAAGGTTAAAGCAAGAATAACTATTAAGAATGTAAACATAAATCTCCTACAATTTTTATTACTCTTATATTATAGTAAATTTTGAGATGTTTGTCAACCTATCTTTGATTATGTTTTGGGTCTGGTCTATTCCACCAACTCCATAATTCAGGATGTTGGCAATAGATATCATTTATTGTTAAACGGCCATCTTGCCCGTCTTTTCTGATTGCTTGAATAATTTGTTGATACTTACGACCATTAAAGAATTGATCGTTTGCTGTATCAGGCCATTGCTCTTGGAATGTTGGCGATTCAAGTAGTCCTTCTAGTTCGCGAATTAATGTTTTTTGCTTGTCAGTTACTCTGGGCCTACAGTAATCTAATAAGTCATTTACTATTTCGTCAAGTATGTGCCTAGGCCATGCCATTGGTGATAATACTATATCTGCATGGAAGGCAAACATTCGTTTTGTTTCTATTTTAACATCTAGTTCTAGTGCATAATCTAAAAAGTTTTTGATATCAAATAAACCTGGACCTGTAATTGTTAAGTCCATTATCATTTTATCATTGCCACCTGGTAGTGCTACACCCTCTCTAAAGTTTCTATCCCATTCTTCCCAATTAAGTCCTGTTCTAATAAACTCACCTATTGGTCCTGTGCCGTCAATACTAGCACACATAGTCCAGTCTTTTGCTTGTGGTAACCAATCATATAAGTAATAGTCTTTGTATCTTACTCTACTTAGGTTACTATTATATCTTAAATGAACTTTGTGTAAATTATTATCTGCTTGTAGTCTATCCATTGACTTCCAGTGTATATCATACATAAGTGGTTCACCTCCTACCCAGTATAATTCTTCAACTGTGCCCGATTTGATATATTCCCAAAACTCTTCTTCAACTACTTCCTTTTGGAACTTTTCGATAATCTTCTTATTCTCGGGGACCATGAATGGTTGTTGTTCAGGAGTCCAAAGGTCGTGTTTCCTTTTTTCCGTTTCCCAACTGCTACTGAGTTGTTCGCCACACATACGGCATTTAAAATTGCATAAATTACTATACCTATAATCAAAAGAGATAGGTTCCATTGTAGTATATCCATTTTCGTCTGTCTCCTCAAAACATTGATCTATTTTGTTGTTAAATAAAAATCCTGTAAACCATTGACGATATGTACTGTTACTTAATAAACTGTCATTGCACACATCACATTGTGGTATCTTTTCGCCTGCCATAAGTTTTTTTCTTATGTCCATCATATAGGGTGAGTTCCAGTGTTCTTTTAAACTCACAGGCTTATAGTCAGCAATAGTACCTGATTCTTTTACTTCTCCATACTTTTCGTCATTACTTGCATCTATGTACTGTTTTTGAAATTGATGTTCTTCCCTACTTGCACAACACATACGCCTTTCACTTTGTGGTGAAATATATGTGTGAGTCCAAGGAGCAGTACAAAATACTTTGTTAGGTGAATCTGGACTTACAGAACCATGTTCCCAAATTGGTTTTATTTTACTCACTATCAAATCCTATATGTATTGTATCTCTATGATTTTCTGTTGGAAAATTTATTCTGTGTAATTGTCTTGCTCTAAATATTACAGCAGTACCAGGAGTGCCATTATAAAACTTACCAGGTATGTCGCTTACACAAGAATATTTATTTTTTATTTCACTATATGATTTATCAGCGATGTATGTTAAGTCTTCTTCCATACATACAGCACCGTTACTTTCGTTCACATCATTTAAATAAATTATCATTTTAATTCTGTTTTCTGGTTGGTAAGTATCAGCATGCCAAAACAATGAAGGCCAGCCGCCTGATAAAAGTTGTTTGTGTTCAGACTGATCAAATTCAACATCTGGTATTCTTGAACCCCACAAATAGGCATTTGACATTTCTGGCACAGGATACATTCTCTCCATTCTGAACTCTTTTATATTACCAGGTATCCATTCTTCTATAATTTTATATTCGTGAAGCATATTAAATTGATCTATATTACTAAAAAGATCAATAGCAGGCATATTATTGAATTGCAATTCGCTTGTTAATTGAATTTTGTGATACAATTTATACAAATTTATTAAAATAGCATTTGGGATTTTAAAACAATATGGTTTGCCTTTGTCTGGTATTTGCATATCAATAGTTATTGTGTTCCACCTAAGCCATCATTATCAGTGTCCCATCCTATACTACTGCCTGCTTTCTTTTTAAAATCAGGCTCGTCCGCATACTTGTCATCATCGTAATCATCTTGGCTTTCACCGGTTTGGCGTCTGTCTTTTCTGTTTTCAGTTCTGTCTCGGACATCTATAACTTGCACTACACCATCTTCATCAACTTCTCTGTGTGCATATATTTCTACAGCACGTTCGCCTTTGGGTTTTTGAATATCTTCTTCCTCAACCTCTAATGGTCTAACTTCTAAACTGTCATACCATTCTACTAAGTTAGGGAATGTTTTTCTAAAATCCTTTCCTCTTCTTACATCATACTGATCATAAAAAACTTTAAAGTCATGTTCTAACTTCCATCTATCAGCAGTATTTCTATGAGGTGTTTTAACAACGTCTAAGTATTCTATTAGTCTACTTAGTTGATCTGCTTCCCAAGATTGTACTAATGCTCTGCCTGTGCCGTCGACTTCATTCTTTTCTTGTACTTTTCTATGCCATGCTAATAATTGATCGTGGTACTTTGATCTTAAATGATCTGGAAGTGTTAATGCACTTTGAAAACTTGGAAAACGCAATATGTTTACACTAAAACTTGGCTTATTATGACCAAACTCTCTTTTAAGTTCTAAAACCCAATCTAAAAATTCTACCATGCTGTCTAAACACAATGCATTAATAGTCATCATCATATGAAAGCCTTCTATTTTACCTTCTCTTAACATCTTAACACAATTTTGACTAAACTGCGGAAAATCTAATCCATCTCTAATGTACTCCCCTTGAGCACCAAAAGCCTCGCCACTTGTATATAAATGAAAACGTTCAACGTGTTGAGTTGCTTCTGCAAGTTTTGTTATTAGTGTATCCTTTGCACCCAAGTTACTGTTAATTGCATAACGCATTTTCTTTGCATTAGGATGAATGTCACCGTTTTCTTTGAACCAATCAAATAGTCCCCAAACACTAGCACTCATTGTAGGCTCGCCGCCTGTGATTCTTAATTCGTCTAGTTCTAAACTTAGTTCAGGCCACCATTCCCAAAATGCTTTCACATAAGGATTCTCTTCGTCTTTTTCAAATGGATCGGCGTAAGGAGCATCATCTATAAAATGCCCTCTTGCATCACTTCTAATATTTGAGTAACCGCCATTAGTTCTTATGTCTTTTACCCATGTAGAGGAGAATGCTGGGTTACAATAACTACATGCAAACTGACATGTTCTATCAAAAGCAATTTCTAAAGTTTTTAAGTTTACATCTTCTGCTGGATCCATGTTTGCAATTCGTTGCAATTCTGCATCACTGTAAATATGTGTTTTAAATGTCCTATCGCTGACAGGTCTACTGCCATCAGCATCTTTTTCCATGTCTTCAATTTTCCAGCAATATTCACATTCCTTAGGTCTTGTGCCTTCTAACATCATTTGACGCATTTTCTTTTTGTGTCGAGTGTTATGAATTGCACTTGGATTAGTTTTTATTTCTTCTTTATCAATGTTATGTGCAGGGGGATGGTGGCAACTTGCTGTGCCTCCGTGTCCTAGCCAAATAGTTGCATTGTACCATTTAGCACCACAAAACGAATCTGATATCGGATCAATTACTCTTGTTCTATAGTCATCAAATGATTCATTCGGTTGTCTACCTTTACTCATCTTTTCTCCTTTATAGCAATGCGTCTGCTTCTTTACAAATATTCCACCAGTCTTCCATTTCAGAAAATGTTGCTAAGAAATCTGTGTTTCTTCTAGTGTCGTGTTGCGTAAAGAATTTGTAAAAATTTGCTCTTGCTTTTGTTAGTTCTTCTTGTGACATTTTACGGCCTTCCTTCATCCAGGCCAAATTACGTCTTACTTTGTCTATTTCAAAATCTTTAAAACCTCTATAGTCTATATTTACTTCATCTGCTTGATTTAACTCCATAAAAGCAATACATTCTTCTAAATAGTCTTCATAATGCTGTGGCATCACTTGTATGCATTGCCATAATGGTGCTCTTAATAACGGTATATCAAACCATATTCTCTGCTTAGGTCTTATTTCATAATCACAATGTTTATGTCCGCCGTTGTCTGGTACAGGAATATATTTTGTTCCTTGTACATCTTTAGCATATTGATCTCTAAGTTCTAAAATCCATTGTAGATATTCTTTTAAACTTGTCATACTCAGCGAATTAAATGTGTTAATAAAAGTTATTGTTGTATTATCAGTTTCACTTAATATTCGCTGTACGTTGTTTTGTAGCATTTTAAAATCCATACCGTTACGCATATATTCTGCTTGTGGACCAAACCCATCGACACTTACAAATACTGCGAAGTTCTTACATGCTGGTGCTACATACCAGTTATTCCCTGAGTTTGGATTAAACTTTTCCGGGTCCTCCCATATTTGTATCTCTTCTAATTTCTGTAGCGATTCGATGAATTTGTCCATTAACACCGGCTTAGGTGGACACATATTCGATGTTACACTCATTTCAAGCCAAGCATTTGGATTAGTATATACATAGTCTAATACTTTAAATGTATTACTATCCATTAATGGTTCGCCCCCTGTCATACGAAAAACTTCTAGGTTTTTATATAACTCAGGCCACCATTTCCAAAATGCAGTAACGTATGGATTGTCTGCTTGTGATAGTTTAGCAGGCATTAAACCACCTCTGTCTAAACTTTCTATATTATTATGTTCCCCATCAACAATTTGATAAGGTCCGTGTTCTTTGATTTCTTTTTCCCAACTGTTTGACAAATGCGGCGAGCAGTAACTACATTTTAAATTACATGCTTGGTTAAAGTTTACTTCTACATAACGCGGATTTATATTTCCGTCTGCACCTGCTTCTGCTATTTCTTCTCTGGCGTTTTGTGCCCAGTATTCACCACTACGATAAACTCTATCACTTCTACCGCCTACATCTTCTATACGCCAGCAGTAACTACAACCTTCAGGTCGTTCACCTGCTAACATTAGAGCACGTTGCTCTTTCTTTTCTTTTGTGTTATGTAGTGCTGAAGGATTATCAGCAAGTTCTTCTAAATTTATTTTATGTGTTGGCGGATGATAGCAACTATGTGTCATGCCGTTTGTAAGGTGCATAGAAACCTGAGTCCACTTTGCGTAACACATTGTTTCGCTTATGGCATCTAATTGTTCCTTGGCCTTGTCTGCGGCTTGATCGTAATTACTCATCTTTGTAAATTTACTACTTCTTTACCTATTGTAAGATCTATTAGTTTTAAATCTGTTCTATTTGTAATTAATTCTACAACACGTTTTGCATAGTCTGTAATGTTAGTGGCATCAATACCGCTAGGACTTACACAGAACGCATTACACACGTTGCTAGACGCACTATATACTAATTGTTGCATCATACTTCTTAATACTGCATACATTACAAACTGTTTATCCTGTTGTGGCCATGCTGTTATTGAACTGCTTACACCACAAATTGTTATTTCTTTACTGCTATTTTCTAACCATTTTATTAACTTTGTAAAAAATAAAAACAATGGTGTATAATTAAAAAACATACTTGACATTTGTTGTAAAGTTATATTACTATAATTCTTATTATCTATTACTAATGCAATTTGTTCTTCTATGTTTGCATTTATTACAATTATATCAGGTACTACTTTACCATCTATAAACTTATCAAAGTCTGCATAATCAACATTATCTCTACCAAAGCCATATGTACTAATATCTTGTTCTTTAAGTTTCTTAATAATATTACCTGCGAAATCAGACGACTTTCCAAACACCCATGCTAATTTTCTCATGTACCTATCAATCCTTTTTCTAATAGGTCTTGTATTTGTCGCTCAGTGATCATTGCACCCCATCTTTTTGGGTTTACAAATGTTGCTTTGAAAAATTTACTCATTTGATCGTTGGGTTCGAACAGCATCATACCTTGAACTTCTTCATTGATTTCTTCTCCTAGTTCATTAACAAGTTGTTTTAGATGTTCATTGCTTTCTATATTGTTTTTTGTTTCTTCAAAAAAGCCTTTGAACCAATCGTAATCTGATATCTGATTAGTATTCCAGTTACTTAAAACTGTCATCTTACAACCTAGTCTTGCTCCATAGATTGCCCACCAACCATTGTCTACGTCTGTGCCAACATTACACCAAACATTTAATCTGTTAAAGTTACCATACCATATCTTATCTTGGAACACATGAGGTGATACTCTTGCGCCTTGGTCTAAACTTAGTTTAACACCTTCCCTAAAGCCGGCTCTAAAGGCTTGGAATGGACTAGCAGTTTGATGTACTTCTGAGAATATATCATTCATTTGTATGTAGTTAAGTTTCCAACAAAACTCCATACCTTCGCCATCTGTTGCGGCTTCGTGTGTATTGATACTTTTTGTATATTCTTTAGGCCAGCACTTTAATCCGCCGTTGCCGTATACTAATCCATTTAATAAATTTTTAGCATTCCAACTGAAGATACTTTCTGATATATCGTTACCATCATGATCTTTTTCTGGAAACTCTAGTTCCTGATTAAAGAATTCATCCATAACAATGTTGTCACCGTCTACTGTGATAAAACGATCTGTTTCTGATTGATTGGCACATTCTTTGTGTGCGGCATCAAAGCCTTTAACTCCGTGTACACGTTTTGCCCACGGTACTTTGTTTAGTAGGTCTGCCCAGTTTTCTTCACAGTTGGGTTCATCGTATGAAATATAAAATATGTCTAATTCTGTGACGTCTATTTTTGCCATATGTGTGTCCTAATAATATACACATATTTATCTTTAATTTAGTTAGGGGTTAGGCGACTCTGATATACTTATCAAATATTTTTCTGGTATAAATGCTTTTATCTGAACAGTCATGATTGATTTTAAATTCTAATTCTTTATTTTTGAATAAATCTGGTAATGATATTTCTATGCTATCATATAAAAAATGCGGATCATCGATGCTGGTAATATACAATGCCATCCTTTGTTCACCTTTAAATGAAAAGTTATCTATATCAACATTATTTGTAATATTAGTATGTAGTTTATCACTGAGTGTTACAATTACTTTATTTTTTAATCCTTGTATTTTTACGTCAAACTCTGTGTTATCAGACAGTCTTATTTGTGTTAGCATCTTTGATGCTGATTTAAACTTTTCTAGTTCTATTACTTTGGTAACAAAAGAATATACTCCTTCCTCATTGGGATTAGTTAATACTAAAAAATCATTAACAGTTTTATTATTTTTTGGATCTTCAAATATTTTACACTGATCATATGTAAATACCGCATGGTTATATTCTAAGTAATCATCAGATTCTGCTCTTCCATAATAAGAAATAGCACCGCTGTCGTCAAAATACACGTGACGATCACTTTGCTGTTGGGCCTTTCTAGCCTTTTCTAAGTCCTCTAACTTCATCTTCTAATGTCTCTATAATATTATTTGTTAACCATTCTTTATCTACATAATGAAACGGATAGTGTTGTTGAAAGTTTCCTACTTTAAAATTGGATACACTACTAAAATAGGTAGGTATGCTCAGTGTCCATTTTTCATCTAACAATGAACCACCTGGCAGATCCTGTATAAAACTTTTCATGTGAGTAAATGTAGGCATATCTGTTAAATCGTCTACTGTTGTTTCGCTTTCTAATCCTAATAGTTGTATTGCTAATGCATACACAACATCAGCACTTAACTTATTAGGCTTACCATTTGGCATGTATTTAAAATAAAACCTTTGCCAATTTTCAAATATCAACTGAATCATCTTAAAAAGTTCACTTGCTGTTTCTGATTTTTTAAAATAAAAGAATGCTGTATATATGTTTGGCATATTATTTTTAATAAAGTATTCTCTATAATATTTATTGCTAGGGTCTGCTGGTTCTCCCCTATATGTTTTAATATTTGTAGTTGCCCATACATCTTTTTCTTCTAATATATCCCACCAATGACTAACATCAGTAGGAAAAATCATATCAGCATCTAGTATGACTGTTTCATCGTATGGCGTCATATAATAGTATTTCCATTTGTTATCTATTTTCCAATCTGCATCTGCGGCATCATCCTTCCATGGAATCTCTATTACCTTATCAAAAACTTTTTTATATTTTTCTGGTACTGTACTTTTATCTTCTACACATACTGCTAGGTTACTTACTTTTGATTGTGTGATCTTTAAACTTAATGCAAGAGCATAAGCCATTCTTAGATAATTAGTATCTGCAGAATTTTGTGCAATAACAATATAACCTTTAGACATTTTCTAGCCTCGGTTTGATATGTTCTTCAAAATACATTCTATACCCTTTTTCGTTTGGGTGATTTTGATAATCATCTTCGCTCCAGACATCGCTATCAAGTTCTTCATATTTTATTACTTCTTGTTGTATGCCTGGTAGATCAATACAATCTTTGATTTGATCTGTTAAATGTGTATACATCCATTTATGCTCAGGATTCAACACTTTTTGTCTATGCTTTTCATTTATCCATATAAACATAACTTTTATATTATGTTTTTCACAAAAAGATTTTACCAAATTATATAATGTTAATGTATTAAGTATGTCTGTGTATTCGTGTTGTAAATTTACATAATATTGAGTAGATAAATGATATAGTTCTGGAAATTCTTTCTCAACATCTTGATGCGAATGCCACGGAGCAATAGATACCCAGCCATTGTCTTCTATAGAAACTGCATCATAATCTGTAAAACTTCTAGGGGTAATAACTCTCTCCCCCAAAAATAAATTTGGACTATCTGGAATCATTTCGCGGCTAGATAAAAAAGCATATCTATGGATCATTGTCCATTGCACTATTCCAAATATGTCTTCTGGTAAAACACCTGAGTCTAGTTTTTGTTTTACATGATTCATAAATGTATGTGCAATAAATTGATTACCGCATCCACCTACACCTAGTGGTATTAATTCTCTACCCAAATGTTCTGCAACAAAGTCATTCCACATTTTATGCGGTGTGGATATTGTGTCACTAAAACTACAACCAGATGATATAAAATACTTAGGCATTATATATCTCCAGTAATTTATCTGCATGTCTTTGAAGTGCCCACTTATTCATAATGTGTAAGTCTACATCTTTCCATCTGCTTAGTTGAAAATCTGCATTTGATTTAGGTTTTTCTAAAAACATTGTGATATCATTTACAGCATTCACTTCATGTATATCATCCCAATCAAATGTTTTATACATTTTTTCTATGGGTAATTGTTGTTGTGCTTCACTTTTAAATCCATTCATAACATGAGCGGCAACACTAAAACTGTAATCGTTTCTGTAAAGCATGCCTGGTATTTCATATAAGTCTTTATAGTAGTTCCAATTTTCTTTTACGTCTTTTACTACATTAAAAAAACTTTCTACATATGGCGTCTTTTTAAAATACACAACTGTTGCCCAATACATTGATATACCAAAATCGCTTATTCTTTTATATGATTCTGATCTACCAAATTGTATATCTTGCACATCTCTGTGTAGCATAATATCGTTTTTATGATCCCAACAAGCATTTAAACTGTCGCTGAGTACTAAGTAATCTACATCCATTACTATGGTTTCGTCATAAGGTGATATATCATATGCATCGCATCTGTTAGCATTGTAGAATGGTAATACTTTTACACTATGATTAGTGTCTCTATAATTGCGATGATTTTTTGCTTTGAAGTCTAAATCTTTTTCAGCAATAATTATATTATCAATATAATCTTCTACTTTGATATTTTTAGATGTGTAGTCATACGAGTTTTGATCAGTAACTACTGTAATGCTATGCTTACCAAGATTGTATCTAATCATACTTGCTGTTACACAGGCAAGTTTTAAATACTCAATCTCTTCATTGTTATGAGCGTATAATAAAAATCCTTTAGTCGTCATCGAGATCTATGTCTATTAGTTTATGGACCTTGCGAGCCTTTCTTAACTTGACATATTCTGCATGATAATCATTTGTCACTTCAAAGTATCTACTCAACAGTTCATCTAAAAATGCTGATAGGTCTTCTATTTGTATAGGGTTTTCGTAGTTGTCTATTAAGACACTTTCGTTATACTCTTTTTCAATTAGTGTATTTACAAATGTTATTAGTTCTTGTGATACTGTAAATGTACCACCATTTGTAGAAAGGATAAGCCTCGTTTGAGTTTTGGATCTCAAAGAGGCTATCTGATTATTTAATGTTTGCCGATAATTGGCGAATTCTAATGCTTTGGTAAGTCGCTCACTCATACAAGTCCTGTGTTGTGTATATTTACAAACTATTTATTATTATAAATCTGAGTTTGTAGTATAAGTCGGTGTAGCAACTACAACACTATAACCATTTGGCAATGTTCCACTATTAGGTCTATACTGTCCAGAAACACTTGTTAATGTTCCGTCAACACTATCAAAATATCCTCTACCTGTATGTGAATCACCAAATGTGATTAAAAATCTCAATACAGTTGAACTATCTGCTCTTGCTTGAATAGAATAATAGTTAGTTGAGTATGACCCAGAACCTGCTTTAGTATATATAGTTTGGTATGTTGTTGTTAAATCATTATTACCAATACTTGTAGTAGTTCCTGAACTTGCAGTAGTTTGAGTATAATTCATTTTAATTGTACCCATAGCACTTAACATGTTGGTCCAGTCTGTGTTCTGATCAGTAGTTGAACCACCACTTCTACTTGCTGTAAAATATAAACTTCCGCCTGCATTAAAAAATGCATTTCTAATTGCGGCACTTCCAAAAGTAACAGTAACATCATGAGTAACTGTAGTACTCCATGCGGCTGTTCTAGTACTAGTGTCTTTTGCTTCTTGCGACAAGTATGACGCATCAGCAGTTAACCTAGCATTATATCCGTTAGTTATTGTAGATTGTATATTATTTAAATCTGTGTCTTGAATTAGTGCGGCATTACTAACGTCTGAAACGTTGTTACTTGCACCTGTATAAACTGCAATATCCTGAGCGGCATTAATTATGTCATTAGTGTTTGTGTCGGTAATTGTTGCACCGGCGGCTGGATTATGAACACTCCAACTTTGACCCCAACCTTCGTTTGAGCCACCTGGAGTACCAGTTATTAATAAAATATTATTCCTTGCAACGTCCCAATCAGCGGCGGTTATTGTTGAACCTGCTGATCTATTCGTCATGGTTGATAATGCCATTGTTTTCTCCTAAATCGATTTAGTTGTTACCTTGCGATAACATTTTGTACAAATGTATTTATCAAAAATAAGTGATTATGTGTCTTGAGTAAACCTTTTTGTCCACAAAGTAAGACTGTATTTAACGCCTTCTTCTAGCGGTTCACACACATGAGGATGTGTAACTTGCCCAGGCCACATCAGCATTAAACCTCTTGTAATGTGCCTGTTTGTAAAATGCTGTCTAGGAAATGTTAATTCAGCACCTTGATAGTTATCATTTAATTTAACACTACCGCTGACCATACTAGCATCATTATGTAATGCTAATTCTGTTTGTGTATCTAGGCTATATCGCATAGCAAAGAAGTCTCTTATACCGTACATACTCATAGGTGGCCAATATGCTTCTAATTGCGGCCATATGTTTTTGGTTAAATGGTTTTCTAAATGTTTATATAAATTTGGACATAATTTATTAATTCTAATTTCTTGAGCCGGATAAGCATCATCAGGTCGTGGTGCCCAACCACCTGCTTCGTCACATGCTCCAATTAAATCGTCGCACATCTGCGGTGTCATGTATTCAAATGCTACAATATCATCTGCTACAGTCCATATTTTATTATACTTTGCTAGATTTATAGGTACAACACTACCTTTATTCATTATTTGATTGACTAGTGATCTATATGCTGTTTTATCATCAGGACCACCATTGCCATGCAATACACAACTGTAGCAACCTGTTTCAGAATTATAAACTTGATTATTATTGCTTACACTTAATGAGTTTGCTGTACCACTTACACATTGAAATATATAATTCTCTACATCTAATTTAATATTAAATTTACCACTTAAAAACAATTTTTGATAATACAGTTGATCGTCATCTTTCTTTTTAATGTCTGTTCTAAGCATTTCTTTTAAAACAACTGCTCTACCTATAAAACCACCACTATTTAAAAATCTATTTCTGGTATGAACTTTTGGAAATTGATCTGCTATACTATCATCTGGCCATATAAGTGGTTCAGCACCAAATACTACATCAGCACCAAACTGTTTAAATCTTTTAACTAATTCTTGTTCGTTATCGTTAATGATGACATCATACCCGTCTACAAACATTACTATATCATGGTCGTCAACATTACGCAATCTACTTCTAAGATAATGAACTTTGTGTCCGCCACCGGGACCATCTGCCATTACACCGCCTTCCCATGGCTCACCTACGCCTAACATTTCTAATTTTACATCGTGTGTTTTACAACTATTGATTAAGTCTTCTGCTTTTAAACTTTCAGTTGCTACAGTGAATACTTTAAACTCTTTCCATTCTTTAAATGTAATAGCAGTTTCAGTGTCTGTTTTTCCTATCTTTGTTTCTCTAGCATACGGATGAAATACATTTGTTTTATATGCCAATCCTTTTAGTTTATTAAAATTTTTAAATTGTGGGTAAGTTTCTATTAGTGGGTTTGTACCTAACATCATGGGAATGTATTCATCTGCAGGTATCATGTATTGCAATGCATCAGCATTTAAAAGTTTTTTAGCACCTTCAACACTTAAGGCATAACCGGCTGTCCAATAACAATATCCTGGTATTTCAAATAAATCATCAAATCCCTGAGCCTTATCGTCCATGTTCCATTTTGATAGATAAACTAAATCAAATTCTTCTAATCTTTCTTTTATTTGTGTAATGTTATATGTTTCGACATTGTGATATAAATCATCTTCTAGTATAACTGCAGGTTCGTTATTTTTAACTATCTTGCCCCATGCAGTAATATGACTTAACATACAACCTACTTCGCCAGTTGTCAACGGTCTATTTTCTAAAGGATCTAACCAATTTTTGCACACTTGCATACCTTGACTTAGAACTTTACTATAGTCAACTAAGTTACCATCAATGCCTTGAATACGTTCATAATCTGTTATTTCTAACTTTGCAAAAAGATCTAACATATTTTGATTTCGATCAGTTCGTTTATCTAAATTAATATAATAATGTTTCATCGCCAATGTGGGCCTTCCACCCATGTTACTAAACTGTGTCTAGTGCCACTAGTTACTGGTGTGACTCTGTGCCTGTGAAAACTTGGAAATACTATCACTGATCCTTTGCTAAATGCTTCTGAAGGTAACTGCGGTAATATTGTATCAAATTGAAACTCACCACCTTCGTATTCTGATGGGTCTGTTAATTGAAATACTAAACTTAATTTTCTATGAAAAGATCTACTTTCTGCCCAATCTACATCGTGATGCCAATCGTACTTGCCTGGATTTTCAGGATTTCCTTCGTACTTTGTAAACTGTATTTCGTTTACATAACGCAAGTCCAGATCAAAAGAATCTCTGTTTGCCTGATTGGCATAATACCATATTTCGTCTACTATTGCTTTTTCTGATTTAGGATTAAGCCAACGTATTTCGCTTTTACGATATGATTCATCATGCTTACTTTCTTCAAATCCTATTACAGCCTCACGTGGCTCATAGTTTTCTGTTGCGTAATTTACTATGTAATCGCACCAGCCTGGGTCTAATGCTTGATTAAAATATAGCCAATAGTCTCCTTTCATACTATTAGTTATCTTGATTGAGGGGGAATTTTGTAATTATTTGACGCCAATAACAACTTCGACTATGTCATCATCAAATGTTTCTTTGTCTTCTAATGCTCTACCAATTATGCATCGCATGTCGTATTCGTTTTTCATTAATGCTTTTGCAAATCCTGGTTTACTGCCACTTACAAGTCTTTCGCCTTTCTTAATACGTCCTTCAACTTTAACAGGTACTCTACCTGTAAGTGCTATTGCAACGCCTTCTGCTTCTGAGTTCATTAAGTATGCTGGATTAGTACTTACAACACCAAAAACTTCTGGATCATTAAATGAAGTTGTTTGTGTGACTTCTGCACTACCGCCTAACTTCACAACTGTACCTGGCTCGTAGTCTGCATCTGCCGAATATATCTCAGCCAAGTCAGCATACCTTGCCGATGTTGCTTCACCATAAAAAGTTCCAAATGATGCACTTGCTGAACCAAGATTTAGTGTATCTGAAGTTGGCACTATGTCAGTATCAACTTTACCAATAAACGAAATTGTGTCTGTATTAGAATTACCTAAATTAACATCACCGTTTAAATCTGTTCTACCGTTAAGATCTGTTACGCCATCAACCTGTAATGTGCCACTTAGATCTGCATTCACACCAACAAAGTCACTCGTTGTTATAATGTTTTCGCCAACATATAGTTTCTTTTCAATTACTGCACCACCATCCAAATATAAAGGTGCTGTAGTATCTGATGTGCTTGCCGGATTGGTTGTGTTTGTAAGTCTTAACTTTCCAGCAAAGGTCATATCACCCGAAGCATTAATATTGTTAGTGTATAAATTATTCCAATACCTTGTATTAGAACCTAAGTTATATGTTGTGGTTGCATCTGGAATAATATTTGTTGTGATTTCACCATTAATTGCAATGTTGTCTGCACTAGCATCACCTAATATAACAGAACCATTTAATGTTGTTGTTCCAGTATTTGTAATACTACCAAATGATCCACTGCCTGTAAATATTGCTGTGGTGCCTTTTATTATAGTGCCGTCAATATTACCTGTGATCGCCGCTCCGCCGGATACTGCTAAACTACCTGAACTAATTGCTCCAGTGGCAATAACATTACCAATGTTAATATTACCTGAACCACCTTGATAGTTTGAAACTCTAATTGTGTTTACAGTTGCATCGCCAATGTTAGATGTTGTTATAGGAAATGATGTAGTACCTATTCTTGTTGTAACATTTGCCGAAGTTGCTCTAACTTCTGCTGTTCCGCCAGTTTGCCCTAAAGATACTGTACCGTTAATATAAATGTTTTGCCATCTGTTTGTGCTACTACCTAAGTCATATGTATCACCTGCATCAGGAATAATATCACTTGATGTAGTAACAATAGATGTTATAGCAACATTACTAGCACCAATAACTAAGTTACCAGTTATACCATCAGATCTATAAGATCTGTCTGCTAATGCAATTGACGTATTAGAATACTCTTGTCTTAAGTTCATACCTGGTTTAATTTCAATACCAATACCGTCTGCTTCTGCTAATTGATCATACCAATTAAACGTATCACCGTGTGACGAGCCTGCTGTGTCTTTTGCAGTAAATGTAGCATGGTCACTGAATATAGCCATAACGGTTTCACCGCCTGGTCTAGTTGTACTTGACTCACCGTCATTGACGTAAACTAAGGCACTGACTGCCCTAGGTATATCACCGTTGTCTGTTAAGAAAATATTTCTAAGTTTTGTACCATATGCACTAGGTGTATTTAAATTACCAAAACTGGAATATTCATTTGAAACTTCACCTGCATAACTTGAATCTTTATAACTAACACCATCGTGAATTTTTAATTTATCATCTGTGGTGTCATAATACATTGCACCCGCTGTTAATCCATCAACTGGTGGCGTTGCTTGAACAACTGGTGAAACTCTTGTCCATGTTGTTGTTGAGTCTTTGTAAACTCTTAAAACTTTTTCTGTGGTGTCATACCAAATTTGACCTACTAATGTGGTGTTTGGTTCAGGTGCAATAGGACTTGCAAAATTTTCTAAATGTCTTAAACTGTTTTCTGCAAATACTTGACCATAGTTAGTAACATTTTTACCAACTAATTTTAAACTGAAAGCATTATTAATTGTACCGTCTTCAATTGTATAACTGACTCCTGTACTTGATGTTATTGTATATGCCATTATTTAACTAAAGCCTCCACTGTTCCAGCACCTTCATTTGGTTTGTCCGTAATTGCTATACCTATACAACTAGGTCCATTTACGTTCATGTTGTTTTCTGCCGCTTCGGCATGGCCTGGTGTGGCACTATGTACTAGCACATCACCTTTTGAAACTGCTCCTACTACTTTTACTGGTACTCTACCTTTAAGTGCAACCGCTGTTACATGGTCGCCTTGTAATTCTGAATTCATTAAATATGCAGGGTTGTGTGATACTACTCCTGCTATTGACGGACTTGCTTTTACATCTGAAGTTGTTACTTCAGCATCACCGCCAAATACTAAAACTGTTCCTTCCTCATACTCTGTATCTGCCAAATATAACTCAGCCAAGTCAGCATATTGAGCCTGTGTGGCTGTTCCATTAAATGTATTTGCATACATTGTTCCATATCTAACACTACTTGAACCAATGTTGTAAGTTCCTGATGGACCTGTTGCATATATATTTTGTGTTGTAATATCACTACTTGAAATTGCATTTACAACTCTGGCATCTGTGAAGTATAAATTTGTGCCTTCACTTAAATTTGTTGTGCTAAATGCACTCATGTTTACTGCAATATCGTTTGCATTTACAGTAATACCTGTTCCTGCGCCTACATTAAGTGTGACTGCACCTGAAGTGCCACCACCTGTAAGACCATTTCCAGCACCTACGCTCTCAATATCCCCTGCATCATTAGTGAAACTAAATGTACCAGTTGAACTATCATAACTTAAATCACCACCTGCACTAAACATTGCTCTTATTTCAGATTGGTCGGCTGTAATGGCACCAGTTCCACTATTATAATTAACACCACTGCTACCGCTTAATAATGCTCTGATTTCTGACGTATCTGCTGTTATGGCACCTGTTGTGCTATTATAATTTACGCCACTGCTACCGCTTAAATGTGCTCTTACTTCACTGGCACTTGGGCCGGTATATGTAAATACGCCATTACTATATGTTAGGCTTCCGTCGCCGCCACTGTCAGTTACTGAAAACTTGCCCCTAATAGTTGCATCGGATATACTAAACTGTCCACCTGAATATGTTGTGTTAGTACCTGCTGAAAAATGTGCTCTTACTTCACTGGTGCTTGGGCCTGTATAAGTAAATACACCAGCACCATTGTATGCAAATGATCCGTCACCACCGGCATCTGTGGCACTAAAGAATCCTTCAATTTCTGATTCTGTATAAATTTTTTCGTAAGTTGACCCGTCTCTGGTTACTTCCCAGTAGTCTCCACTTTCGTTCCATCTTAATTGAACATTAGTTGATGTTCCTCTTTCAACTTCAATACCTGCATTTGCACTTGGAGTACCTGCTTCATTATTGTTAAGAACAATTAAATTATCGTCAACTGTTAAAGTTTCTGTATTTAAAATTGTTTGCGTACCATTAACAGTTAAATTACCGTCTATTGTTGCATTGTTGAAGGTTACATCTGATGTTGTTTCTACTGCTTGTCCTATAGCAATGACTCCGCTACCTGAATTATAAGTAACTCCTGTGCCACCACTAAAATGTGCTCTTACTTCTGCGGCACTTGGACCGGTGTATGTAAATACACCTGTACTTGAATCGTATGCAAATGAACCGTCACCACCTGTATCTACATGTGATACCTTGCTTCTTATAGTTAAATCACTTAATACTTCTTTCCATTGATTACTGTGATATATTTTTAAATCACCGGTACCTGTTGTAGAGTCAAAAAACATTTCTCCTGCTTCTACTGAACTACCTCTACTACTTGTAGGTGTCGACGTACCGCTTTTTGGTCTATATGCTAATTCTTCAAATTGTTCTGTATCATTTTTATAAACAGTTAAGTGATTACCTGTTTTATCAAACCAAAGTTGTCCAACTAATTTTACACCAGGATTTGGTGCTGTTGTACTTGCAAAATTTTCTAATTGTCTGATTGAATTTTGTGCAATAATTTGGCCATAGTTGGTTACATTTTTACCTATTAATGTCACGGAATAGTTAGTTTGGTCAAGTTGGTTATCGTTGACCGTAATCTCTCTATCGCCTTGAGTGTTTGAAAATACTATCGCCATATTTGTCCTATTATGTCATCTGAATTCTTAAAGTATAAACTACTTCAATAATTCTATTAAAAGATTTTTGTACTGGATGAAACACCACATGTGTAAGTAACTCTGAACTACTACTTGCTGTCGTGGCATTATCCCCTGCTGTAAATGTCATTAATCCTAATTCGTCAAAGATGTAATCACCTTCGTTAGTAGCACTGGTATCAAAGTTATCTTGTCCTGAAGGTTCATTTAAGCCTAATGTACAAGTTACTTTTAAGTCTGTAAAACCAGCACCTTCAATTACTTCTATTTTGTTATTTGTTTTGTCAGTGTTTGCTTCTGTATCACTAACAACTTTTGCATAAGTTTTTCTGTATAAAGTAGCATCAGTTTCTCTTGTTTCACTGGTATTTGTACTTTTATATAAAACTTTACCTGCACTATCTACACTAGAAGCACCGTTACCAAATGCCATAAAATGCACATAATCATTTGGTGCTACACCAGTTGAAGCACTGGTTCCTTTACCAATTGAGTTTGCTATTAAATATCCTAAGTTTCCATAATGAATAGCATTTCTTTTATTAACTATTTCCTCACCGGATTCTTTATCTCTGATTAAGATATGACCAGATATGTTAAAGCCAATAGTTGCATCTACTTGCTCTGTATTTGATTTATTTTCGTTTGTTGCGGTTTCTTCTTTCATATAGGTATTTATCTCTTTTTTAAACTACTGCTATAATTATTAGTCAAAGTAGGACCCTGGCCCTGCCTGTATAAATTGTGCTATTGGTGTAACTGCATTTGACAATGACATACCTGCACTATTCCATGTTGTAAATTCTGGATCTGCTGGATTTCCAAAAGCAAAAGCACCTGAGTTTATGTTGTTTGTTTCTGTAGCATCATACACTTTTTCACCAATTGTATGTGCCTCTGCAGATGTTCCATTTGTACCTCTTGTAACACCTGTTAAAGTATTACCATTGATTTCTTCAAATGTTATTCTTTCATCTCCTATAAACACCGCTGTTGCTGGACTTCCAGTATATGGTGGTGTAATAACACTAGCATCTGCAAGTTGTATTGTTAAACTTTCAGCAGTAATATTTGCAGTCAATGTAGTTTTATTACTGTCATTTAATCTGATATATTCAGTTTTACCGTTCATACCAACAAATATTTTATATGATACATTTGCAAAACCACCAGTACCGTTTGTTTGAACATTAAGTTGTAAACCTTCTAATGGCTGGAATACTGCATGTTCTGGTGGTATATTTGGACCAGTTAATCCTGTGAAGAATGTACTACTATCAAAACCTTGATATGTAAGAGTATCTCTTATTAATTGACTTTGAACTGCTGTATTAACAGTATAGTTATTTACTACCTGTTGGGAATCAAACCCTGCACTATCAAAACCAAATAAATCATAGCCAAGTCCTGTGGACATTACTTCTTTACCAATACTATCAAAATATGCTTTAGCAAATAGATTTGCGTCAAGTTCTTCACCAAAGAAGTCTGCGTATGCTAATGTTCTCAGTGTTGCATCTCTTGTTGCAATAAATCCTGCTATGATATCACTTGAATATGTTGTTGTGTCTGCAATCTTGTCTGTGAGGTCAGTAATGACTGTGTTATATTTAAATACTCTTTCAATGTGGTTAATAGGTGTTGCATTACTACTTGCATTGCTTAACTGTGCCATTCTTTCTGCACTTGTATTAGACTGTGGTTGACCGTATCCTGATGCCATTGTTACTGTGCCATTATTATTAATTGGTAAAATCTCACTTGCTGTTCTATCAAAGAACATTTTTTCTGTAATAGTTCTAATCTTAGTTGAATTATTACTGTAGTTGTTTGTCCAGTTGACATAGTCGTCATTTTGTGTTAAAATTAATGCGTCACTGCTATTACCATCGTCTAGTATTCTAGACTCTACTGATAAGTCTGGTTGATACGGTGGTCTATCAAAATCTGTTGCAAAAGATTTCAGAGAATCTATACTGATCTTTCTATCTTCAAAATCTCTTAACTTACTTGTATATGGTTTATAGTTTTTAATACTTTTTACAACACTATCAAATGCATCAATTTTTGTTGAAGCAATTTGATTTAAGTTTTCTGCACTTTGTCTAATATTAAAGTATGTGGTTTTAAAACACCATTCTGTTTGATACTGTTCGCTGAGTACATAATTTAACATCGAGAAAAACAGTTTGTTTTCTAAATTTGTATTTTTAAATATATTGTTTTTAATTGCAAATAGCAGTTGTCTCAATTCAGTAGTTAAGCCTGGATTAATTGTGCCAAATACTTCGTCTTTTAACTTCATTGTGCCTTTTACAATTTTAACAAGTTTATAATCATTTTTTACTGATTCATATTCATAGAACTTATCTGGATTATCGCCAATGCCTTCTAGTCTCACAAATGTACCATCTGATATATCAGTAAGTCCTCTCATCTGCTTGATTGATTTTACAGTTGCTCTTGCTTTAATAGAATTAGTGTTATAGCCTGTTTCTACCCAATCAATTAATTCATAATATGTATTAGTAGCAACTGTGGCATTCCAATTAGAATAAAAATCATCTGTTAGTTTGATTTTTTGCATTTCTTTATTAATAAAGTATACTAACTCTCTTCTAGCATTAGCAGGTTTTGTAAACATACTTTGTCTAGGTCTAATTGATATACCGTATCTTTCAAATTTATTTAGATACGGATCTGGTACAACTTTACCTAATACATCTTCCTCTACTAAACTATCTACTAATTTATTAAACAGTTCTGCAGGTATTGAATCAGATATATTATTTTCACCTATTAATAAGTAAGATTCATGTTTATTAGTATATCTACTATCTGTTCTTCTAAAGTTTACCTGGAATACACCTTGATCATCTGTGAGATATCCTTTAACATTGTTTAACACTATTGAATTATTAGATATAGCACCAAAGGTTGGAATATTCTGTAGTTTAGGTGATTCGATCAATTGACTTATGCTCGAGGCACTTGCTGATCTATTTGCTACATTAGGTACATCTTGAATATCTTTAACCCAATAATAGTACACATTATTATATAAACCTGTTACACTATTAAATCTTTGATCAATTAAATACTTTTCAACATCTAAAGGTGTGCCCTTTCCACTATATTCTATTGGTGTTTCAGTGGACTCTATCCACTCATACACATCAAATTTTGAACCATCCATGTAAGACGCCCAGTATTTTCTTCTATAATCATTATCTGATTGCTCATACCAACGAACACGCATACTTGAAGTATTCCACCATAGTTCGCCTACATTATGTTTGCTAAAGTTACTACTGTCATCGCCATAATACACAGGATCGCTTTCTGAAATATATGTCAAGTTCCTTTCAACTTCAGGCATGAATACATTTTTGAATGGATCATTTAGATAAACATCTGTAATTCGTTGACCTGTTATATTATCGTATACCAGTGCTGATTTTATTTTACTGCTATCAACTAAATTATCTTTTCTGTATACCACTTTGCCATTTTCTAAATATGCCCATCCATTAGCATCATAATTGTCAACCCATACTTTAGGCATTAATGATTGTACATCATACTTACTATGTACTCTTGCTGATTTTAAATATAGTACATCAAGTTCTGTTTGCATTTTTTCTGTAACTAACGGGCCGCCATTTATCCTATTTAGATCGTAACTGAAAACATTACCAAAGTTTTGACTACTGAGGCCTTCAAACTCTGGTGGCACAGATGCATTATACAATATCAAACTATCTGGATCGCCTTTATCAAATGGGTTGTCTTTTCTAATACCACTGTCATTTAATCCAAATCCGTTTCCGCCATCGCCTATGTCTGCACTAAACCCAAAAGCACCTGGACCGTAATCTCCTGCTGGTATACCCAATGCATCAAGTGTGCCAGGCACAATGTCACTTAACTCTAAGCCGTCTGCATCTGTTGTTAATGTTAGACCTTGTACTGATGGGTTAATTGAAGTTGTTGTTGCTGTTAATCCGCCATCTACGCCGCCTACTGTATTAATTAAATCTGCAAGTAATTCAGTTGCTGTTGCAGGTCTAGAAGAGCCTGAATTTCTATCTACTATTCCTGGAGGTTGCTGACAGTTAATAACACTTCTAGAAGTAAGTTGAACTCTAGCACCATAACCTTGACCATATGGTCTACCGTCAATTTCTTTTGATTCCACTTCCCCTTCTACATATTTTAACGGAACACCTCTTTCAAACTCTGCTGGGAATATCTCATATACACCTCTATCAAGGATTCTCATTTTTGTGATACTGCCTGCTTGGTTGATTTTTAAAACTTCAAAAATTGCTTGTTGGCTTTTGAGATCTGGATTATCCTCTCCGACTAATTTGCCTTTGGACAATATTGCTTGTGCCTGGAATCCTTGACCGCTACTGCCTTTTGCTACAACAATATATCTTCTAGTTGAAAATTCAGGTTGGAAACCGCCTTTTTGTATAATTGATACACCAGAGATACTATCTTTATCTGCTGTATCATATTCTGGATTTTCACTAGCAGATGAATATTTAATTTTAATATTAGGTGTGCGTATTTTAGTTTTCTTGTTGCCCATTGACTCTGGAGTATAATTATCGCTAATAGTTCTACCTGAACGTGACCATTCAATGAACCAAGTACCTTTACCTAAAATACCTCTGATATTACCGTCTTGGTCTCTTAATAATTTTCTTAATGTATTTTCTACATTATTAAATTGTATTCCATAGAGACTAGAAAGTGTAGTATCGTTTTGGTAATTACTTGCAAGTACGTTTGATATCTCTCCACTTGCTTGATCATACTGTCTACCAGTGTTATTTGGATGTCGTGCAGGACTACCTATATGAGTTTTTACAGTATTATTATTTCTTAAATTTGATCCACCATATTTGATAGGCTCTGCATTAGATTTAGATGATAATGTAAATTTAAATGTTTGTTGTACTTGAGAACTGTTGTAATCATAACCATCTAAGAATCCATCTTGGTCATACGCACCATTGTTGCCGAACTTACCCAATGTCTGTAATATTGGTACACGTTTTCCTTCAGGTGTTGTTAACCACATCATATCAAATTCGCCTGGTGCAAAACTTTCAAAATTTAAATCAATATCTATATCGCTTACTTTTGCATCATCTGGTAAGTTACCAAAATCAAATTTGTACACTATTGCTTGTGATTCTTGTAATTCAGTAACAGGTTGCACTACTGGTCTATATACAGTACTGTAATTTAAACTTGCCATGTTTGTAGCAAGGGTGCTACCTGATATATCAAATTGACCTGCATGGGTACTTGCTGGTATTGTATAATGTGTTGTAATCGGTAATCTTAGATATCCACTGTCAACACCATCTTGATATACAAATAAATCAAACTGCTGAGTAGTTGGCTCTAAATTTGTGCCTAACTGTTTTGCTTTAACTTTTAATCCGTGTATAGCATCTTTAGTATTTAATGTAAATGAAGCATCACTACCTGTTGTTACATCAGAAGAGACGCTCGAATTATGCTCAACACTTATTTCGTATTTTCCACTTTGTGTTTGTAAAACATTACTTCCATAAGTACTCAAATTGTTTATTGGATAGAATCTTGCAAATATGTTACTAAAATCGGGTATGCCAATTGCTCTTCCTACTTCAGTGTCTAAATCGTATGCACTTAAAATTTGGAAGTATACTCTATCATTTGCTAATTTTAAGAATTTTACAACTCTGCCATTAGTTAATTTTATATTGTCACTTAGGAAATGTGCAAAATTATCTCTATTCCTAGAATCAAATGATTCTACATCATGGAATGATTTCATCAATCCAACTGTGCCTTCTGCTAAATTACCAAAGTTGGTTTGCATGTTTATGCCATTAATAGAACTTGTAAAGTTAGGAGCATTCCAGCACACAATCCATGCACCGTTTAGTGCTGTTTGCTCATCTGTATCAAATGAACTTGTAAAGTTGCTTTCGCCTCTGTTGTTATTTCCGCTTGTTGAATTAATGTTAAAGTTAAACATCATAAATTCGCCAACATTTTCGTACTCTCTTGTTCCTATAAAGGCTTTGTATGTTGTTCCAACTTCTAAACCTGTTGTAGCAGAAATCGTAAATGTTTCTTCGTAAAATGTATTTTGTGAATCTATACCAATGTCTAGACGTCTTTGATCTATAGTAATACCGTTAATGGAATTACCGGACCTATCAACAAATGCTGTATTAGTATTAACGTCATTCAACCAATTTGCTTCTTTACAGCCTTTGTAACCAATATATGTTTTGTAAGGTAGTACAGCAGATGATATTGCAGTTCTACCTGTGTTTTTGACTACAGGAGTAACTGCATTTTCATTTGGAGTAAATTCTGGTTTGATCTGAACTCCTGGAAGTTGTGTCCCCATTTCTGCGTCTATAACTTCTAATCTTGTAGTTGTAGGACTATACCCAAAGCCTGGATTTGTAACAATTATATCGCTTAGATAATATGCATCTTCATCAATTGTTTTTGGTCTTCCGCCAACTATTGTTAGCCTGTCACCAATCATATAGTTAAAACCTGTGCTGTCTTCGACCATACCAGTTTGCACAACACCTACATTAGCATTTGCAATTTGACCATCTCTAGTACCTTCACCTGATCTTGGATTAACTGGGTAGCCATCTATCCTAATATAGTCTGATGTCATAAACGGATTACTTGTATCCGGAGCACCCATAATATCTACAATGGTAACTTCCTGACCAGGCAATCCACCTGATATAACTTTTGGTGTAAATACAGAACTGTTATCCCCGCCTAACTCATTGTACTGCTCTGGTGTGAGTGCATTTGCTATTGTTAAGTTAGCACTTGAGTTCATTCTCTTTTCTCTATAAGGTTGGAAGTCTCCAACTTCTGAAAAAGGACTTCTACTACAGCCTTTACCTAAACTAAATGGCACAGCACTTTTAATTTTTACAATAGGATTAAGTTGCGGTACATTTGCATCATCGGCTGTTGTACATCCTTGTACACGTCTTTGTTGTTTTGCATGATACTGCCATAAACTCTTGAACCATGATCCTGTTCTGTCTTGCCATTTACCATTTTCCTTAACACGTTCACCGTATCCTGTAATTTTAGTAAACTTAAATCCTCTGTCATCTTGTTCTTGTACTGTAGTAATTGCATTACTTCTGGTGTCTTCTTCAGATCTACTGCCCCAACCACCTAACATCAAGTCGTCAATAATTGTAAAGTTATATAAGTCACCTAAATATTTGTGCTGGCCTGTTCCATTTTTTGGCAATCTGTATAAAATACCTTTTCCTTTAGCACCATAATCATAACTACTTCTGTTTAACTTACTCACATATACTGACATGGTTTCTTTATTAATACCTCTGCCCATATGGTCTTTCATAAATTGAACAGTTCCTAGTTTTTGATCTTTATGGAACACTGAGCCTGATGCAGGTGCATACACAATAGCAAATGGTTGTTTGTCTATATTATTGTATTCACCTTTAATTCCCGAACCTGAATGAGTTATGCTGGTGCTTGTATTTTTCCAATGCATTAACTCACCGTTACGATCATCGTTTGTGGTGCTTCTTAGTACAATTGAGTTGTATGTGTTAGGATCTAATCCTTTTTCAATCATCTGTTGTCTTACAGATTCCAATAATGCTTCACCACTAATTTGTACAACCAGTCTAGCATCATCGTGCCTAGAACCAAATAGTACTGCAGGTACTCCGTCTTTTCTACCTTCAAGTAATTGGTAATTGTCGCTTCTATTTGTAATAGGCGATAATTGCTGGCCATTATTATTACCCATTTTGAGAATCTTGCCTATGTTTCGGAAGTCTGTTGTACCCCATGCTTGGCCTCCACCTTTAACTACACATGATTTAGGTGGTTTTGGTGTTTCTGTTACGCATTCTGCATTAAAGTTCGGTGACTGACTGTTTATTGCATCTGCTAATGCACATGGATCACAGCCTTCAGGTAGATTAACTGCTTCGCCACCTAAGTACATTACTTCACCACTTGATGTACAAGTATTACCATCTATTTCTTTAATATGCAAATCTTCTAATTCACACAAGTCAACATCAATTTGTTTATATGGTATCTTGGTATAATTGTCACCTATACCTTGTAAGTAAGATAATATTGTAGTCCAGTTTGTAGCACTACCGCCTGCTTGTAAAAATTGTTCTTGATATCCAGAAATATTAGCATATTCAGAATCAATATATTGTTGTACTACATCAAATAATTGATCACTGAATTCGTATGTGGTCCCTTCTTCTCCAGAATTGGAATCATATAAAGTGATTCTAAATTTACCACAAGTTTCTTGTACTGGTGGATCTTGTGGTGGTGGATCTTGTGGTGGTGGATTACCTGGACCGCCGCCTCCGCCGGAGTAGCCGCCACCTCCGCCGCCACCATTGAGTTGTCTGCGTACACCATCATACTTAGTATTCCACCAACTGTTGCCGAAGTCACCAAAATAATCGTCATAAGGATTAACATAATCACCTGGCATTCCTGTATAAGGCCATGCGCCAATTTTAGGAGAAGCGAATCCTGGTTCTGCTTTGTTTTTAATTGTGCGTAATGTTGGATCCAATTTCATATTGTTAATATTATTTTCATAATTTTTAACAAGTGGATTATCTGCTGTAATTTTTCCGTCTAATGATCTGGTAGAATGTACACCATGTGGTCGTTGTGTTCTTTTTTGATTTTGTGTTCCGTAATAAATTTGTTCTTCTAATCCAGAAACATCTATAATATATTTTCCTGCAAGTTTACTTGGTGCACGTCTTTCGGATATAGTTTCATTTAATTTAACTGGTGAATATTTATTTACACCACCTTTGAGTGCATTACCGCCAGGTGCACCTATATATTCATATGAATATATTTGATCTAGTCCTGTAACATCTGCTGGTCTTTGTACATATTTTTGGTTAAAATCATCTGCATTTCTGTTGTCGCTTCTTGGATCTCTGTGTCCAAATAAGAAACCTAATTGTAATTTTTTCTCTTTGTCAATTGCGCCTGCTTTAAAATCACTAACAAAATTCAAACTGCCTTTGACTTGTTCAATTGTGTCTTGAGCAGGCAAGTATGTTTTATTATCATTTACATCAACTGCATTGTAATCTGTTATAGAATACGATACGTTTTTATCTGTTAAATCTAATGCCACATTAGAGTTTGTAAATCCAAACACTTCTACTTGATTATCTGATAGCCTCCTTTGCTTATAACCTATAGGAGCCATTTTGTATGTACTATTATAATTTCTAACTGGTGAATTTTTAATAGCAATAGAATTTTTATCAGGTTTAGCATTAATTTCATTATGTAAACTGTCAGTACCAGTAATAATTATTGAGTCTGATACCCAGTTACCTTGTGTAATAGCATTTCCTGTGAATATTGTTTTTACTACAAATGAATCGTTGTCTGCTAAAAAAGGTGTAGCAAAGCCATCGTAATTTCTAGTGTTCGAAATTTTGATTGCTTTACTGGAATCTGGTATGTAATTGTCATATGATACAGAGAACACATTTGCTGTTGCTGTTGCGCCGGGAGCCTCAATAGTAATATATTGCTCGCCTGCGCCATCAATGTTATCTATAATAGACACAAAGTCAACAACTGTGAATGTGTTTCCACTTAGTACATGTCCTGTGTTGTTTTTAGAGAATGTTACTGTTGATCCTACTGCTAATCCTCTTAATCCATTGTTAAGTTCTATGTTTACAAATCCATCACTACTTGCATTTGTAGAAGACACTACTAATTGTTTATCGTCTATTTTTCCAATATTATGACCTTTACTGTAGAATCTAGTTGCTGTGTAAACATCTAACATAAGTTCATCGTTAGTAAATGTTGTACCTAATGATTTTTCAAAGTACATCATTGGTGCATCACCTTTGGTAATTAACTGTTTATCAAAATCTAAATATGAAATAGGATTCAGTGTAACACTTGTATTACCACCTAAGGAATAATTATTTTCTGGGTCATAAATTTTACCAGTTAAACTTGGTATACCGTATCCTTTTGGAACTGATACAATATGTAAATTTGCATTTCCTGTTAAAGATGCTGTTAAATTTGTTGTTAAAGCAGTTGGTCTAGTTGGTTGGTTAATTTCAAATGCGTTGCTGTACACTGAATTAACAATATATGTTTGACCATTTACGCCTGCTGTATCAACTGATCCTGCATTTAATGTTATGTCGTCACCTGTTTCAAATATATGTACGTTTGCAGGTACATGCACAATCCTAGATGTTATTGTTGATGTTGTTGCACTTCCTCTAATAACAGGATCTGCATAAGTTAAATATTTCATACTGCTGAGTTCTGCAGTAGGTATAACATTAGTATTTGCTAGTTTTACAGTAAATGTATTTTCTGTAACACTTCTTATGCGGAATTCTGTATTATTGATGCCATTAGCAGAGCCAGTTGTGTTTACAAATATTGTATCGCCTGTGTATAGTAAATTGTTTGGCTTATTAAATACTAATTGTGAACCATTGAGCGACGAAACAATAACTCCTAAGTTACTTTTTTCAGTTTCATTGATTGCATACGTTCCAACATTATCAGATATACTTTTTGGTATAATTGCATAATTAGGCTGAGTGTTTGATACTACGATGTTCCCTGTTAGTACTGAATTTACACCATGTTGAGTATCAGCAAATCTTAAAGTATTATTATCAACTGCTTCGGTATCCATAAACATTTTATGCTGTGGTTCGACTACATGTACATCAATTGCCACATTAACATCTGTTGAATTCATTATTTCCGTATTACAGCCTGTGTGATTTAAAGGCAAGTAGTCGAATGTTATGTCTAAGTTGCTACCAAATATTGAGGATAATTGTACATTTGCACTATTATTGATTCCCATATAGAACGTACCTGCTGACCCAATCTGTGTAGGTAATTTACTGATATATCCTAATGTGGTTCCTGCAATTAGCGAACTGCTACTGCTTCTTGGTTGTAGTAATACTGCAGAATACCCATCGTCATTTGTAGATCTTTCTACTGATGACAAAAAGTCATTTACTAATACCTGTTTGTTTTTATTTTTATCTACTTGATAAACTACTGCATTTAAATTATCAGTAGTGTCATTAGATGTGAATATGTTATCTGTGTTATCCACTGTAACACTTGATTGGCCCACACTGATAATTTTTCTATCAACTATTTGTGGAATTGTGCCTGTATCATCTTTAATTGCTATTCTTAAGTTAGTTAATTCGTTTTTAGTTGTTGGAGCAAGTGTGTATTTAAGTTTTGCACTATTCACAATAACTAAAGGTACTGCAACATCAAAATTGTTATTTGCAGGATATGTTGTTAAGCCATTTTCAAATCCAATGTACAGATTGATGAAATTATATTTTGCGCCTTTGGCCAATATGTTTTTTAAATCCTCGCCCCACCACTCTAGTGGTCTATCACCGCCGTTAGTGTGATCTGGTTTTAATTTAGTTGTTTTTAATCTTGCACGAATCTTATCTGGTTGATTGCTGTGTACCTGTATAATGTTGCCATTAGGATCAGTCCATATTGCTTTGTTTGGTTTTTTATCTATAAAAGTAAATATATCTGACATAGAATGACTGTCAGAGAAATCAAATTTTATTCTGTTTCTATCAACTTTATCAACTAAATTTTGATTAACACCAGCAATAGTTAAACCTCGTTCAACTTCTCCTGTTATGTTTAATGCATGATGGTTTCCAAAATACCTAGGTATAAGTCCCAATCTACTTGTGGCATAGTCAGATACTTCGTCTACTATTTGACCTCTGTCAAACATGTCACTGCTAACACCACGCATTTCTACAAACATTCCATCTAATGAAGGTGTTTCCTGTTTGTATGTAAAGTTATCTAGCCACCATGCTGTATCAAAATTTTCTAATTTGTCTAACATTCCGAATGCTTGATTAACAAACCCGGGATCAGTTGGATCGCCTTTAAGTCCAGTTGATCTTAATAATTCTTTAAATCCTTCATCTGTGACATATCTAAATTCTAAATCTAGTTCAACACCATCAACAGTTCTTAATGATTCTGGTACGCCTGTAAAATCTGTTTGTAATGTTAGATAATTATTTGTGGTAGGTAATCCTAATCCCATATACACAGGTTTATTGTTGTAATGGAACAAACCTGAATGTCTAACGTTACCTATTAGGTCATGTTCTTCTGGTGTTTTTTCGCTGTTATCAAATAATACTCTTGCAAATTCTCCTGCACCATCATCTCTAAAGAATAAATCTACAGTATTATTTGTAGTGTCTCTTAATGTATGTACTGGGAATCTGCTCTGAATTGTTCCTACAGCATCTGCAACATCTATTATAATAGTGTTGCCACTAATTTTTAATGGTCTTTCTGTTCCTGATACTCCAGGTATAACACCTGTGCTGGTATTGGAATTTAAATATTGTATATTACCAAAACCATAGTTTCCTAGGTTACTTGTTTCAAATCCTGAAACTGTTAATGTGTTGCTGGTTAAACTTGCAATATTTCCAGACCTTGACTCTTTAGAACCAGTATATACTATTGCTGTTCTATTTGTGGTATTTCCTGTTGTTGCTGGATCATAAATTTTAATAAAGTTACCGTCATTGCTTTGAACTGGATAAACATTACCTGCATACGCACCTGTATTAGTAAACTGTACAAAATCACCTTTATCGATAATTGTCGAATTTGCTCCTGACAGTATACTATTACCTAATCCATCATTATTACCAAAACCAACTAATGTTATTTCATTGTAAGCAGGCCTTGTTACTGATGCTGTTTGTGTAGTAACATTAGAAGATATTTCAAATGTTTTACTACTTGCGTTCCAATTAGCAACTGCATAACCCAAATCTGATTTATAAAAATCATTCTTGTTTGTGATTCTTTCAGAGTTACCGTTATTTGATAAATCTATGCTCAATCCATTAGTTATGTAACTAGCAATACCTGAATTATAACTATCACCTACTTCTAGTAATACTGTACTTGTACCGGACAAGCCTTTGACTTTCATATTTAGATTAAATTCTAAGTCTGATTCATAAGACACATAGCAATCAGATTTTATTGATGCGTAATCACTGCCAGTGACATTTGCTTCGTTGATTGTAAAAAATCCTTTTGCTGGGTCGTCTACATCTACTGCACCTGGGTTACCGCCAAGTCCTCTTTCACTTATTCCTGTAACAGTATATGCTTTACCAACTGTTAAATTAGCGGCAGTTGCCTGAGTACCTGTAAATCTTACTGTGTCTCCGACACCTAATCCTGATAATGAATTTGGAGATATTAATACTGAATCTACATGAGCATTTGGTAAATTGTCTTTAACAACACTTGCTCTAGTAAAGAAGTCAATGTTTGGCACTGGATGTGATTGCTCTGCATAAATCCTTGCCATGTAATTAGGATCTCTATACGGCTCTACTTTTGTGATAACTTTTGTATCACCTGGTTCTATTTTTGTAATGCCTCTGTTAATTTTCTTTAATGGCTTATAGTCACCTTTGTAAACTACTCTTGGTGTGTATACAAAGTTTTCATTGCTCCACTCTAATACTGTATCTGACAAGTTAGCATTTTTTACTACAATCACATTATCATAAAAATCTGTATGAGCCTTATTGCCTAAAATATTTCCATCTGTCCATTTAGATAATTTCTGATCAGAAAATAACATTGCTCTGCCGCCAACTGAACTGATATAGTTTTTAGCACCTGAAATATTTCCTGTTGAACTTTCTATACCATGTTTCTTTAATCTGAAAACATTCCAGTCTTCATTTTCTGACTTACCTAAATGCAAGTACTGGTTTTCTTTTGGTATATTGTTTTTACCATTTCCAATTAAATTTGCAAAATAAGGAAGATCAATTGCCTCCCAATCTACAGTATGTTTATTAACATATCCTGCATTTGGAACATTATATTCTTCTTTGCTGTCTCTGAACCACAATCCGTCTTGTAAAGAATTGGTTGGTCGTTTTAACATAGTTTCAGTGTCATCTATGTCAATTGTAATTTTGTTATCTGTTAAAATATCTTTTGTACGTTCGTATGTACGTTTGCTTATTGTGTTTGCAATTAGTGTATCATTTGCTACACTCTTAATGCTTAACATTTTTCCTGGTACATCTGCTGTAAATGTATCATTAAATTGTACTGAACCGCTTTCTATAACTGTGATGTTAGAACCTATACTAAAGTTATCAGTGTAAAGAGCAGTATTACTAAAACTAATTGTAGTAGTTGTAGAATCATTTGCTAACGTAAATGCGGTATACTCTGGTGTATTATAAACACGTTTGTTATCAATGTATATTTCTGTGTAAGGATATTTGCCATCTATATTAACAATATTTTGATCTTCAAATTTACTATTTCCGCCTAAAACAATTTGGAATGCATTGTTGGCATTAATTGAATAATCATTGACAATTGAAGCATTTGCTGTTATAATAGTTCTAGCACCTCTATCATATGACCAATAGTTTGTTGCTACATTCTTGCCATCAACACTTACAATTATATCATTTGATGTTGTGTTATTAGCAGACCTTATTGGGAATCGTTGTGTAGGTTGATATCTACCCGCAGTCATATTTAAAGTTGTCAGTGAAGTACTTGGATTGCCTCCTGGTAAGTTGCTTTCTGCCAGTGTAAAATCGTATCCTCTGATGAATAACCTGTTATCGCCGCCTGTTCCTAATAGTGTAACATTTGCTTGTATATTTGCTAAAGTCACGTTAGACGTTGTGTACTGCGATGTTAGAGTGCTGGTATTCAACGGTATTTGCAAAGCAGGATCTGTGTATAGATCAAATGTTGTTGCTGTTTGCTTTCTAACAAAGTATGTGCCATTTAATGCTGTTAATTCTGCATACAAAGTAGCACCGTCGTTTGTTAATGTGCCCGCGGAAGTAAATACTATATTTGCAACATCTGAATTTGCACTATGATATGCTCCTACTTCCTGTATATTACTGCCTGGTGCTGTCCAACCAGTTGCGTCAACGTTGGCTGTTAGTGCCTTGTTAGTGTACAATTCATATACATCTGCTACTGCTGTTGGCTTTGTAAAATAAGTTTTGTTATGTAGATTTGCTTCTGCTACTGGATAACCTGCTTGGCTCTTGTTAATCAATGTTATACTGTCGCCCGGTGCAAAATATTTTTCCTGTGCTGTACCTACTAGTGTAACAGTAGCAGGATTTGTCAATGCAACTGCATTTATATTTGCTTCTAACGAATTAACATTTGAATTAAGTTCAATATTTGTTGCTGTAGTAACTCTTGCTGTTGTACCTTTTGTTATTTGTGTTGCAGAATGTATTTCTGCTGGAGTATCGATATCACTAAATGCTGTAACATTTGCAATATTGGCACTCTGTAAATCTTTATTAATTGTAAAAACAACATTTTCTATATTTCTTTCGTTGCCTAAATATATGTCTCTTGTTGTTGAAGTAGTATGGTCTGTGATACTGATATTTGTTAATGCATTGGCACCTGTAAGAGGCATGTCTACACTTGCATTACTGCCTGCCAAACCATATGCTAACACATCACTGAATTGAGATATAACAATATTACCTGTAATAACTGCAACATTGGGTTTACTTGCATATCCATCGCCACCTGATGTAATTGTAACACTTTCTAATTGTGCATTAGCAAATAGTTTTGCTGTTGCTGTAGCGGCATTTCCTTTTGCTGGTGGATCAATTTCAATTGATGGCACACTATAATATGTTGTGTTTCTTTCAAACACGAATATATTTGAAACAGCACCAGTTACGTTTTCAGGATAAACAATTTCTATTTGCTGGTTATCTCTGATAAATTTGTTTTCATCAAGTTTTATATCCATGCTTTGATGATTGTAAACATCACCAAACTCGCCACGTTTGATTGCCCATTCTTCGAACAATTCTATATTTTTATTTGTGTTTACAACATTAGATCTAATTAAACTTGTTAAAGAATTTGCTGTACCTTTGCTGTTAATAATACCTTTGTAGTATTCGTATCCTACCTTGTCGTCTATTTTTATATCTGCAAAATCTTCTGTGGTTTCGTAACCTATTAATCCTTTTGCTAGTTCTGATTTTATTGGATCTAATAATGTAGCATCTTTGTCATGATAGAGACGTATGCTATCAATTAAGGTGTCAAAGTTTGGCAATACTGCATCGCCTACAATAACCAAGCCTTCGGCTTGATATCTACCGTCCCAATTTCTGCTTCGTTGAGTTTTGACTTCTAATCTTTCTTGTCTAACTCCTAGAACATTATCATTGATGATATCATTGAATACTGTTTTGTTATTAATTACAAATGCATGTTCTACTAATTCTGTATTTAAAAGTATACCATAAATTCTATTTTCAATAGGATTAATTATAATAGTATTATCTTCTCTGACTATAGAACAGTCTTCTGGTATAATAGCATTTCCGTTTTCATCTACTATACTGTATTGATCATTAATTTGTTTACTAATTTTTGATATCTTTCCTGAGGTACTATTGAACTTAACTTGTTCAGATAGCGGACTTAACTTAATGCTGTCGCCTACAGGGTGTACTTCTGTTGACCAAAACAGGAATCGTCTTCCTGCAAGTACCCAGTCATTCATGCTGTTGATGGTGTTATCGTATTCACCAAAATCAAAACCTATTTCTTTTTGTTTTCTTCCTAAACTTATTAGAAAATCAAATACTTTTTCAACTGTTGAGAAATTAGTTTCATAATAAAGTTTTTCAGTTACACCGGTACCTGATTGATATACTGTACCTGATGCTCCGCCAATAGTTGGCAATGCTGTTATCTTTGTCCATTTGTTACTGTCGAATGCGCCTGCTTCTATGTCGTCTTTTGCTATATAGAATGTATTACCAAATTTGATTATTTCATTTTTTAAGTAAGTTAGAGTGATATCAAATACACTGAAGTCTGCTGGTGTGCCACCTTCCTGTACGCCTTCTTTTGGTCCTGCAAAATTACTTGGTATAATTTCAAAATAATTATTGACAGTATCATAACCTGATACTGAATAACCATCTGTGGTTTTTGTAATCTTAACACCACTATAAAAATTTCTACTGTTATACGGACTGGAATGTAAATTAACTGTTACATCTTCTTTAGGTAAAACCTGACTTGCACTGAAGCCATCAACACTGATACTTTCACTGTATACTTTCAATGTTTTATTATTAACAAATCCTGCAAATTTATGTCCTAATCTAGTGTCTAAAGTTTTAATTGGATTTGCTATTTCTGTATTTGTTGATAATGAATAAAATTTCAGATACTGATCTATTAATGTAGTATAACCAGGTTTCAGTGTGATATTGTTATCACTGTTAATAAATCCATGTGGTTCAAAATCTTGCCTTAGTTTTCTTTTACCTGTTGCCTTATCTACACATTGCTCTGGTTGTACAACGAGTTTTTTAATATTTCTATTATCATAAAATTCTCTTGTAAACTCTCCGGGTCTTGCAAGATACAATGCCTCCAGTATTGCAAAAGGATAATAACTACTTTTTCTCCAGGCATATTCTGCTGGGGATATATCTCCAAATGACCATTGCCCATCGACACCAGCAGTAGTTGTTGTTACTCCTGTGTACATAATATCTTTAGGTGATATTAAATTACCAGATGCATCTACTGGCAAATAACTATAAATTGTAGGCCTTGCCCAACGTTTCCAGTATCCTTTTCTACTTCCTGCAGGTATATACCCGTCTCTTACATTATTCCAAAATGCTGTATACGAACTTGTGATTGCTGTTGGATATTCTGTGTCCCACCATGACGGTTTTTTACAGAACCCAAACATTTCCCATGGTGTAGTATTAGGTGTTTGTGTATCATAATAACTGTCATACACTCCTCTCCAGTACCCTGGCAAATCTGGTCCATTTGCATAATTCCATGTAAATTCATTTGACGAATCATATACTGTATTTGTTCTATAATCTACATTGCTTTGTTTTAACCATTTGTTAAAATTACTTTGAATTAATGTATTAAATTCAACTAAACTGAAATCTGTTTCGCTAAAGAAACTTGGTTTAATTGTGTATTCATTCAAGTCAATATATTCACATGTTCTATATTCTTTGTATATATTACTGTAAATTATTTGTTCAAATGCCAATACAATTTCATCTATTTTATCATTCTGTCTTGGCACATAACTACCATCATGACATAAGATCACATCCTTGTTTGTTTGATATGATGTATCAGTGTAATACTGTGGCTGGAATGCTCTGTACATTCCTAGTTTTGGTAAACTTGCTGGTATACTTGCTGATTCACTGTCTTCATAAATTTTCAAAGTCAGTGTATCGCCTATTGCTAATGATATACTATTATCTAATGTAATATCAAAAGGCAATGATGAATCTATATTATAATCTTTGTCTGCACATAATACTGTATTATTATGTTGTATAATGTGCATGGTGTTATCTAGTTCTACATTTGCTGTGTTAGTAAATGTATATTCTTGTAAACTTACATTACTAACTGTGATTGTTTCTGCTGTAAAATTAGAACCAATCGGCAACATGTATGTTAAGTCAAACGCATCTTTTGTAATTTTTGTAGACTTAATTGTTTTTAAAACTGTATCTAAAATATCTAAGTTTGTTTGTTCTAAATAATCATTATTTTTCAAATACAGTTCTAAATTTGTTAAAAACTTTCTTTTAAACTTGTTGTACTCGTCATTACCAAATCTTAAAGCATTAAGTACATTTCTATTTTGATTTTTGCTAAGATACATTGTGTGTAATAAGTCTGAGTCAACTTGACCAATATTGATATTATTGACATTCAGCGATCTACTAGTATCTTTATAATTATTATTTCCTGTGACTTTTCCTGTAAAGCCTACTTGACTTTCCAGTATTTTATTACTGTGACCAATTAAGTCACTTAATCGTGTTTCTGTTATTTCAGTATTCTTTGGATTGTATTTTAATGCACTAGGAATTTCAAAGAAACCGTATGCATCTATACCTGTTTTTCTAGGGCCTTTGGTGTATGTCTTAATATTAAGAACATCGGTGTCTTTTGGCAAAACTGTTTCTGTAAAATCAAAATCAAATGTTGCACCTGTTCCATGGCCGTTGCTTGATGCTGTTGTAATTATAGAACTGATGTTTCCAGGGTGTCCAACTAATTCGCTATATAATCCGTAGTTGCTAACACTTATAGATTTTATTTGTCCACCGCCGTTACTGATATTACCGTCATATGCTTCTGCATCTGTAACAGTAATCTGTACGTTAGAATTGCTACCTGCAATACTTAATGTTAGTACATCATTTTGTTCGTAACCTGTTCCTGTTTCTCTAAGTGTTACACTTTTTAATGTTGGATTTAATACAATACCTGTACTGCTGTTTCGAATTGCAAAATCTTTGTTTTTAACTAATGGTGTGTCATTTAGTTTAACTAAAATATCATCATTGTATGGTGTTGCACTGGTTGTAAAAAATCTATCTTGATAATTTATTTTATCAATAATGATTACATCTTCAACATACTGTTTTGAATATGTTGAATGCACATCTTCGTAAAATTTAAAATTAGATATATCAAAATTGCCTGCTGATATATTTGCATTTGCTACAAAATACTGATTATTATGTTTTACTACTTCGTTAGCATAATATGTTGCAGTATTACTAAAGTCTCTATAGTGTGTTGGTAAATTAATTGGATGCCAATTGTTTCTAAATCTTGTATTATCATTACCTACATAGTCTTGCTGTAAATCTTTGAAAAACAAATAGCCTGGTATAGTTGATATGTTTGCTAATAAATTTGCTTTATATGTTACAGTATGGTTACCTAAATGATTAAAAAATGTAGGTTCACTATTAAATTTGCTTGTCTGATAAACAACATTAGCACCTAACTCGCTATCATAAGTTACAGTTTTAGCACTGGTTTTATCAGTGTTATATGTAAAAATTGGACATCCAGTAAAATTACTAAATGGATATTTTGCTGGATCATTGACCTTGACTCCTTCTGAGTCATACAAATTAAATAACGGTTCTTGGTTAATTTTGATTTTTTGTTGTGCTTGTTTCCAAGATGTACCTGTCCAATAATAATCTAATCCAATGTTAGTACCTGTTACACTATACACATGGCCGTTTGTTACAACTAAATTGCTTAATTCTGAATCTTGTGTAAACGATATTAAGCCACCATTATCAACAATCCTGTAAACATTCTGTGAAATACTTGTTTCATCTTGTGGGAAAATAATACTTGCATTAGCAGTACCTGATGCACTATTAATAGGAAATCCTATACCTAGTCCTTCTAATTCTTCTTTTTTCTTATCAGCAATTATGTCTACTTTTGATATAAAAGAATTACCCCAGTTATATAATTCTATATCTCTATTAAATTCTATAATCGGTCTAGTTGCTCTTTTGGCTGTATCTGGTAAAGCAAATCCTGTTACATTATCTTTGAGTGGTTCTCTTAGTTCGTTTACATGCCACCAGTAATTTAATCTACTCCACGGATTTTGGTTTTTAGCACCGCGTTCAATTACATAATAATCTGCTTTGTCTTGTGTAGTTTCTGAATTCCATGGTGTGGCATCCCAGCCTTTTACTTCGTCAATGTTGAATTCAATTTGTGGATTATTATAAGTTTTATGAAAATCATCTATAGCAAAATTTGTACTCCAAACTACACCGTCTGGTAAGTAATATGTTCCGCCATCGTCAACTCTTGCATATACGACATTACCTGTTCGTTGAACATTATTTCCTAAGTATCTTACATTGTTTGTTACTGCATCTCCTACTCGTAATTGTAAATTACCTAACCACATTGACGAACTGGCCCATGGGGAACTTGGATCAGCACCACTTAATGTGCCGTCTGCAATGTTTCTCCATGATTCTTTAAAATCGCCTCCAGTTGTTACTGTGAAGTCATCTGGCAGGTTTGAATCTGCATAATATTGTAGTAATACAGATTGAGTGTATGTTGAAGCATTTGATTGCTCAAATGCAAAATCTGTATATTCTGCATAAGCAGATGTTGAGTCAGATGGCTCTTTTAGTTGTATTGCTACACCTACACCAGACACAATGTATGCTTTGTCAACAGAATAATTTGTACCTGTGATATACTGGCCGGTAAATTTAACAACCATGTCATTTCTTAATGCCTGTCCTGTTGGCGAAGTATAACTTGTTAGGCCTACAATATTATCAATGTTAATAGTGACATTGGCACTACCTGTAATATCTGTTACTTCTGGACCAGTTGGGTACCAATAGTAGTCCTGATAATTAACTAATTTGTCATAGTTAATAGGTGGTGCGTATGAGTATTGGGTTGTCTTAAAAAGTCTATCATGGTTTTCTATTAAACCGCCCTTGCTTCTTAGATCATATAAAAAATCTTCATAAAAAGAAAAATTTGTTGGTTTGCCTGTGTTAGAATTAACTGTAGTAACTACAGGATCAAAACTATAGTATTCTCTATTCGGTGCAGGTTGTTCTATAAAAACTGTATTACTAGTGATATCCCTAGGTGTTCCTATAAACCCCTGTATGTTTTCTATGTTTGATTTTGAGAACAACTGCTCGACTGTGCTTTCAAAGAAATTCTTATTAACACTAGTCTGGTGTTGTATAGGTAATAAATCAAAATATTTGTTAGTCATTAGTATCCACTTCCACTTGAGCCACTGCTACTTGAGCCACTGCTACTGCTACTGCTACTGCTACTGCTACTTGTTGTGTTTGATTTTGTGATTGCATTTCCTTTAATTTGTTTTAAATTACTTGCAGACAAACTTTTTACAATTTCAATATTGTCTACTGTTGCTGTTGAAAAGAATAACTCTTCTGATGACGCTCTAACTTGATATAAATCACCAAAAATTGATTCTGATTTCTTAGGCACAATAACAACCGATGCTATTGCTCTGCCTAACTCTTGGTGTATGTATGCACTTAACTCTGAAAAATAAAATGTTTCTCCAAAGTCCCAATTTTCTACAGCAAAATAATTGTTAACCAATTCTAGTACAGCACTTCGGATCTCTGCATCACTTGTAGCACTTCCAGGAAGTTTAACAACTTTTATTTTTGCTTGTAATTCTTCATCTGCATCATCACCAAATAATAATTTAAATTTACCACTACTATAAACTAATTGATCACTTACACTCTTGAATTGATCTAGTCCTGCAAATTCTTGTGACAACTGTTCTGCTGTGGGTGGTTTTGGTAATACTGTTGTTCCGCCATTTCTATAACTTATCATTTCTTGATAATATGTTTTTGTCAACATAAACATTTCTACAACATTGCTTATACTCGGGTCTATTCTAACATCACTAGGTGCAATGTGTTGCCATTCAAAAGAACACTTTCTTGGACTTTCTTGTAGTGTGTTTTGTTCAAAACTCCTACCAACTTTAACATTATACTGATTATTAGATGTCAGCACAATCATTTTAGGTGTAGTGACGTCGTTGATTAATTCATACACCTTAGGTAATAATGCTCTTGGGAATACTAATTTGTGGTTTAATTTACCTAAGTTATTTGTTAAACTGGCTTCTGCAACTGATAAATCTTTCACAATAATCAGATCGAAATCTGTGAATGCTGTTTTGTTATCAGGATCACTGCCAGGTGCAACTGTGTCTAACACATAGTCTACAATTATATCTGTTTCAGTTGCAAAGTTTAGTATTTTAAATTTAGCAGGCCTTTCGTATGTATACCCATCTAAGTCTGTGTATTGCTCAAAAAATACAAAATCTGTACTGCCGACAAATCTATCAAATAAATCTGGATTGTCTGGAAATCCATCATAGTCAGTATCGATAGGCTTGACTATCACTTTTGCCGGATCGGCATATCCGTCGCTGTATCTATATGAATCTATAATTTCAAACTCTAATGGTTTGTCTAGTGCTTCGGATACATTTTTATAAACAATTTGCAATTTATCTGCATGTTTAAATCCGTTCCACCTACTACTTAAACTGTCAAAGTCAGAAATCTTAATATGTGTGTTAGATACTAAATCAATAAACCCTTCGTTGGCATTGTCGCCGATTTCAAATGTTGTGGTGGTTGCATTGCCAGTAAAACTTTTATAACTGCTCGAACCTACATCATAGTTCACATAAGCAATATTACCATTGGCACCGCCAGTAAGTGATACACCAAATTTTGATAGTGGTATAGTTATATCACTTGGTAATGCTGATAATTTTGCACTATTTGATTTTACTACTGCTTTACCAGTTGTAGACGAAACAGGGTCAACTGCTATAGTTGTCGATACTGCCGGAACAAAATCACCTTGACTGTAATCTGCTGAGGCTGATACTCCTGCCTCACCATTTATTAATAATCCAAAGTTGCTGATAAATCTTACTTCTAGATCTTTTGCTTTTGCATCTCTGTTTCTTAAAATAATTTCTGGACTGTTTCCAACATTAGGTGTATATGTGGCATTGGTTGATTCTAACTGCCAACTGTCGCTAATGTCATCTAAATTTGTATCTACCCAATTATAAGTTTCAATCAACTCAGGTTTGAAATTTGCAGTTGTAAGTGCTATGGTATCTTTTAATACTCTACCTGTTTTACTGTCAAATGTTTTTTCGTCTCCTGAAAAATAAAATTTTATATCTTTTAAACTTTCAAACACCAGCCTTGTACCTCTAGATGTTACTGTATAATTTGAAATGCTGGTTGTACTGGTTGTATTATTGTATTCAAATTTCATTAACCAACTTGCACCACTTGATATTGTTGCTACAAATTCTGCATTTTTTTCTAAATTTGAATTATCAATTATGTACCAATGTGTGCCATTTGATTCTGAAGGATTAAAATTATATCCTATGCCAAAATCTTCTTTGGCATTAATTCTGTTTTCGAATGCTGTGCCAATATCTTGTTCTAGTAATGCAGAATTAAGAGTAGGAATAACTTCTACTGCTCTAAATGAATTTTTAATTTCTTTGTTTAATTTTACTACACCTTCAGTAACACTCAATAAATTTGTTGGCACACCATTATTTGTAATACTTGTAATAGTTGCTAATTCTTCAATTGTAGGATCATTTGGATCTCTGAATTTTACGTAAGACCCTTGCTGAATAATTCTATTTTCGTTAACACTATTATTTAAAACCGTTCTTGCACCGTTTTGTATTCTTGTAAAATACCCTGTGTTATTTTTATTTTTGCTTGGCTGTGTTACCCAAGTAATATCTTTATTATTTGCTGTTAAGTCAAATGCTAATGCATCTACTTGCTTATGCAACTTTCTGTAATCGTCATACATAAAGTTTTGTAAATTAGTATCTTTTGTAATATTTGCAATATCTTCTTTTAAAATCTGTGCAGTTGTCTTACTTGACCCAAAACTTAAATACGAGGCTTTCTCCTCTATGTCCTTATATAATGCACCGTCATCTGCAAATGATGTTACACTACTAAATCTGCCAGTAGGATCTTCAATATCAATGTACCTGCTGTGACCTGCATGTGTTCTATTTGTTGCTTTTAATTTTAAAATGTTTGTGCTTTGACTTAATGGGAATACATTGTAGTCTTGAGCACTAACCATTCTGTTTTGTGTATAGTAAGTTTGTGGTGCTCTGCTTTTAATACTTTGTAATGTTTCAGCGGCAGAACCATTTGCTATGGTAGTCTTCAATGACATAGTCATTGTTAAATTATATTTTTCGCCTTTGTTATTAAAGTATGGTAATACTAGTTCCACATTTTGTAAATTCTGTGGCCTTACTGTGAAATTCTCGCCTATGCTTGTTCTGTAATAAATTCTAAATATACCAGAAGGTATATTTCCAAAGTTTCCATCTGGGAACCTAACTCTAATACCGTCATCAAATAAATTATCTATTGCATACAGATTTCTTTCTGATAGGTTTGTAGAATTGTAATATAATGTTTGGCCTTCTAAACTATCAACTTTTTTCCAACTAAGTTGTCTAACAGCATTTGTGTCGAGTTGTTGGACAAATACATCTGTTTCGTTGATGTTTGGTGTAGCAATATCAACAGTTCTATTTGGTAATGCTCTTTCAAAGATGTAGTCTTCAAAAGTCAATGTTCCTTGTTTTACCATCATGAAGAAACCGGTGTATTCGCTGTCTAGGCCTCGCTTGTCATTTCTATAAGAAACATTTAATTGACTGTAAATATCTGGTTCTGCTTCAGTGAAAAATCCATTCTTGAGTTCTGTGCTAACTATTTCAAAAGGCACACTTACACCATTGATATTTGATGATATTGGAAATGTGGGTGTTGAACCTATTTGATTATTCAATGAATAAATGTGTGTTTCTATTCCACCAATTGTTTCTTCTTGTACAGGTTTAGTAAATGGATTGCTTAATGACAATGCACTATTTAAAATTGTAACAAACTGATCAAAACTATTTGCATTTGTTGGATCATTCCAATCTATCTGTACACCTTGTAAACTTTCTCCTGATGCATCTACTAATGGCTCAGTTGTTGATAAACTGTCTATTTTAATTAATCCACTTGCTGGAATATTTCTTTTTGGTGCATACCCTAGCATGTCTGCTAAACGCAAAATACTGTCTTTGCTTTCTGCAGTTGCTAAAAAGTTTTCTCTGGTATTAAGGTCTGCTCTAAACGATAAACTTTGTGAAAGATATGCTAATAATTCTATTATTGCAATAAATTCTGAACTTTCTATGTAGTCGTTAAATGACTCTGGATAATTTTCTCTTATGTAGTTCAGCATTGCTGTTCGCATTGTACTGAAATCGTATGCCTTAAAACTTACTTTGGTGAATGCCTGATAAGCAATGTCCCAGTCTTCTGCGGCGAATAGATTTTGATTTCTTGTACTAATTGCCATTATGTGTCTCCGTTAAAGTCTCTTTCTAACCTTACTTCCAATACATCTTCGCTTTGATCTACTTTGTATTGTAAATAAAGTTCTACTTTAAGAAAATGATCTGAATTTTCTACGTTTGTGCTAATTAAATCTACTCTAGGATCATTACCTACTATATTAACACATTCATCTTCTATATCTTGTTTGGTTAGGTTGTCAAACGGCTCCATTAGAATATCATGAATGATACTACCAAAATTTGGTCGCATAACACGTTCCCCTTTTCTAGTCAAAAAATGATTCAGTAAATCTTGCTTAACTAAATCTAAATCCGTTAGTGTATAGGGTGGTTTTTGCTTGTTATCTGTGCTAAATCCAATAAATGTTGCCATACAAGTATTTATCAGTATTATTAACGGATACTTTAATGATAGGTGGTTTTGCGACTTTTTATATACTACTGATTGACTTGCTGACTAGCCATGTTGATCAACGCAATTTTTTGTGCGTCCGTCATGTTATTCAGTGCTTTTTGTATTTTTGATAATTCACCTGGATCAGTAGTGCCGCCACCTAATTGATTGGGTTGTGACTGGTTGCTGACACCTGGTTGTTGCGCCATTGCAATGGCTAAGAAAATTTCTTGTTTGGTTTGTGCATCAAAATTAACATCATCATTTTGTTTAAATGATTTTTGTACTGATGGCAGTCCAGCAAACATAGGAAAACCTGCCGCTTGTTGGCCTTTAAGTACATTTGATGTTTTTATAAATTCTTTAAATTGTCCAGAATTTAAATAATTTGGATCTTGATTTGGATATTTTGCGGCTAGCCATTTAATATAAGCATCTGAAATTTTATTAGCACCTTTTAGACCCTGTGATCGTACTTTGCCCTGAATGGATTTATTATATGCAGTTTTACTAACTTTACCTGCAATCGCATTTCCTATATTTTTAGCACCCTGGGCCATTCTTGCACCAATGCCAAATTCTTTTTCAGTTATTACTTCGTCAATTCTCATATTAAATATCTCCTGCCAGTTATTTATCTCTTTTCTTATAACAAAGAAATAATTACAAGTACAACTATATAAAGAGGATAATATGAATTATGTATTAGCAGTTGCATTAGCAGACGAATTACAGGGTATACAAGGCAACTATAACACAATTATTACAGGTGTTGGTAAAATCAATGCCACACTCAAACTCACTGAGTATTTGACAAACAATCCAGATACTGAATTAGTAATTAACTATGGTACAGCAGGTGGCATTGACCCTAACATGAAGGGAATGTTGCACATTGGAAAATTTGTACAAGCAGATATGGATTGCAGAGCATTTGGTTTTGAACAATTCCAGACACCGTTTGAAACAAATACACATGAAATAATAGTTGACAACAAAGGGTTTACATGTTATACTCAAGATAAGTTTGCTACAACCAAACCAGATGGGTATTGTAATGTAGTTGATATGGAGGCGTATGCACTTGCAAAAGTGTGTATGCATTTTGATGTAAACTTTAAATGTATGAAGTTTATAAGCGACATCATTGGACAAGGAGATCAGACATCCGAATGGCAGGCGAATAAAGCATTAGGTGTTGAAATGTTTGAAAGTTCGCTTAAAGACTTAATTGGAGAAAAATAATGAACGATTTTGATAAAAACTTTCACATAAACTTTAGTCCACTATATTTTGCATTTGCATTTATGATGTTCATGCTATGGGCAAGTGAGGCGAAGGCCAGTGACATAGAAGAAGTTATAGTAGTTGCTCAACAAGAAAGAACAGTTGAAGCAGACCCAGTAATTAACAGTAGACTGGTCGATGCTATAATGCCTATTTTTACTTATAACCCAGGGGGTTATGGTGGCTTTATAGGATATAACGAACGTGGTGCTCAAACAGTACACACATCAGTTATAGTAAACGGTATACCTGCTAACGACCCAGGAGCAAGTTGGTATGACTTTGGACATGACTTTGCCAGTGGACAAAGTGTAAAAGTTGTTACTGGTGCTAACGGTGTGCTGTATGGCAGTGGCAGTATTGCTGGTACTGTATTAATACAAGACACAATAGAACACGGACTCACTGTCAGAGGCGGCGATCAAAAATATCACAGAGTGGCCCCTATTGATCAATTAGAATTCAGTATGGTAGATGCCAGTATGGTCAGTGCTAGGAACGACAACGACGAAGAAGACAATTACAAAAATAAAACTGCTAGATTTAATGTTGACGCAGGTGACTTTACTATTGTAGGGAAATACTCTGAATACGAATACGATTACGACAACTGTTATGATTATGACTGGGGTCAAAGTAACGACTGCTTACAAGACGGAACAAGATATAACATTGCTATTCGAAATGATTTAATGACAATTGGTAGAAATTACAATACTGCTAATTATTTTACAGTAGAAGATCCTACATACAGCAACGAAAGTTATAGAGACTTTGTGAGATTTGGCGGTGATGCTAAACTCAGTAACAAGATAGAAATTGCTTACGGTATAGATGCTGAAAAAATTTATTACAATACTAACAGTTGGCAGAACATAGAAGGCACCATGGTTGTGGAAACAGAAATCACAGAACCAGGTATATGGTATGCAGAAGCCGACACAAACAAAGTCAGACCAATGTGGACAGGTATCTATATTGGTACTGGTGAATTCAATAGCGAAACTGTTGGCGATGGTGTTTTCACACTCACCGAAGTCAAAGAAAAATACACGGATGAGAATGCCGGTGCTTACTTTACAGTAAACGCAGACTTTATTTTCAGTTACAACTTTGGATTTAGAGTAGGCAATGACGATCAAAATGCTTACCGATTTGGTATAGAAAATGGTCCATGGTTCTTTAACATGGGCGACAGTTTTAGAAAACCTAACTTATATGAATTAAATGGCGACGGATTTGTAACAGGCAATCCAAACTTACTGCCTGAACAAGGAGTTGGTTACGAACTCGGCTACGGTGCTATTAGTATATTTAGATACGAATTTGAAGAATCAATTGAGTATGTGCCAAGTGTTACCACAGACTTCACAACCACAAGCATAGTTTTTGATGCTGAAGCAACTTTAAATCAAATAGGAACAAATCCTGAGGCACCGGACCCAACTTATGTTTCGTGTGTGTTAAATCCAAACTGGACTGCCAACGACGAAGCAACATTTGAACTGCCTGGGTGCATATATAAAACTGTGTCTACTGTTAATCAAATATATACTGCTCCTACATACAGTAACACAGGCGAATATGTTACACAAGGAATTAGATTTAATAATGTGTTTGGACCTGTTACTGTAAACCTAAAATGGACTGACACAGAACAACCACGTGTGCCTGAATATGCCGGAGCAATTACAGTGAATCAAAACTTCAAAGGGGTTGACTTTAGATTACATTATGCTGTAAACTTAAATCGTAAACCAGGTGAATGGGATTTTATCGAAGATGAATATCTTGAAGACTTAGAAAGACTGGATATTAATATCACTAAAAGGTTTGCAAATGGTGTAACACTTTCTTTGAACGTGGAAAATCTCACAGACGAAGTTGTTGAAGTTGTGCCGTTTTACAATAGCACACAAAGACAAACAACACTAGTGTTAGATTACAAATGGTAAAAATATCATATTTTGATTTCATAAAGCAAGTTTTATAGTAAATACAAGTATATCATTTAACAACATAGGACCAAAATGAAAACTGATAGAATTATTAAAAAAATAGTTTCTACATTCAAAGAATTAGAAGCAAAAGCAGACGATCTTAATAACGCATCTGGCGTAACCTTTATACACCCGTTAATGCAAAGAGATAGACGAGGCAAGTTTGATAGTTTGGGATTTTATAATTCTAAAACAAAAAAATATGCAATCGTTTTTATTATAGATTATATTGCAAGAACAGTAGATAACATACCTGAGTTAGACGAAATGAGAAGCGTCGTAGTCAGCAAATGACCGATACAGTAACAAAAAAATTCACTAACAACACTTTAGAAGAAGAATTAAGAACTATGCTTGTTGAAAAAAATAACGAGTGTAACAATCTAAGAAGTCGAATTGAAATGTTAGAAAAGTCTGTTGCAGAAGAGCAAGAGCAAAAGTACAGAGCATTAATAAAAGCGGCTGACTTACAAAGCGAGTTGAATAAACTTAAATTAAAGTAAATAAATTTGCTTCGGCACTTCTTCTATTAAATAGAAATGTACTGATACCCATAGAGGCCTTTAATGGTATTTCTGCAAACTCCATAAAATATGTAGCACACTGATAGTCACCACTATTTAAACATTTGACTATTTTGCTAGTTGTGAATTTTTCATTACCTATATCAAATGCCAATGATAATAATGCTGTAAACTGATTATTATTTACAGGTACTTTGATTTTATCAGCAACAATATTAAATGCAATTTGTAAATCCAAAGAAAGCAATCTGTTAATTAATTCTGGTCTAGCACCGTTAACTAAACTGTAAACGTAAAAATTATTTTGTTCATCATAAACTGCAATAGAACGATTTGCTCTTGCGTAATCTATAACTCCATTTCTTATAAGCATTGTTCCTTTTAGAAAAGGATGATTTTTTCTTATGATTTTTGCAACATCAGGATGATCCAATTTTAGCATAGTCGAATCATTAAATGCCAAAAGCATATTAGATATCTCTGCTTCTTGTAACTTATGTCCTATGCCTATTACTGTTTCATTGCCAACTTGCGTGGGTGTTATACTTGAAGGATAATTTGTCTTGATAAACTCTCTTGCTTTTTTTAATACAATATTAGGTATGATGTTATTTGTATAATTAAAAACAGGAACGGTGTCTCTGGTTTTTTTGTAAGATGCTATTTTATAATCATTGCCTTCAAAATACTGACCTTCAAAATATGCATCTGGAGTGCAATAGTTTAAAGGAACTGTGTCGCTAGAGTCGAGTTGGCCTATTACTAAATCATCAATGTATGCCATTATTTGTTCCTGCGTGAAGGACTTGGCTCTATGCCAGGCCATCTAGTAATAATTGTGTTGATTTTTTTATCAAATAACAATAACGGTGTTAATGGACTTCTGCCCTGTTCTGCTCTTTTGGGATAACCACCTGATAGTATTCCTGCTAGTTCAAACGACAATAATGTATTTGTTGTGGTTGTTGTGTCAATACCTGTAAGATTTGGCACAACTGGTAAAGGTGGTAGAGTAGGTAATGTTGTTGTTTGTATATCAACTGTGCCACCTGCATTTACATAAGTGTTTGTTGTACCTAATATATGTGTATGGGTAGTAGAAAAAATATCTACGTCGCCCATTGATTTTATTTGTAGTGTGGGTTCTGATGGTGGATTATTAGCAGATGCCGGTGCGGCTATTTCTACCTGTGTTCCTGCCATGTGTACTTTGTTATCGCCAAATAATTGCAAACTACCTGGCATTGTGGTGCCAGAAGTTGTAAATAATCTAGGCCTTGCTTCTATGCTGATAGCATTAGAATACATATTAATATCTTTTACGCCTTCAATGTTTACACTACCATTATTCAACACATCTTGATATTTTGGATTTAGGTAGGCTAACTCCTCTATATCTACCACACCTTTTTCTGTTTCTTCTCTATCTTCAGGGTGTGGATAGTTGTTAGCGGCTTTGATATTAACATTTTGTCCTGCTTCTATGTTTACATTTTTGTCTGCTCTGAGATTCATATCACCAGATGTTCTGACATTGTAACTGCCTGTACCGTAAATGTCTATGTTACCGTCAGCATCTATTTCTATGTGGCCAGTACCTGATTTATTTGATATGTATATTAAATTTTCTGCATCGTTGAGAACAATTTGATTTCCGCCACCGGTACGAATTCTTATGTGCGGGTTATCATTGTTATCATCCATTACTAATTGATGCCCTGGATGTCTTCTTCTTGGATCTTTAGGATTCTTAGGTCCAGGTGTTAAAATACCATATACCTCACTTGCTCCTTCTCTTCTTGCTCCACTGGTGCTTTGCCCTCGTATAAAGTCATCGATCAATCCTTGTGAGAACAACACACTTTCTAATTCATGCATTGGTCTGCTGTCTGCTTTGACTTTTATGTTTTTAACAGAGCCTGTATATTCCACATTGTGATCTTTGATATTAGAATTCATATTGGCTTCATTTACTGGTGTGACTCCGCCAACGGATTTACCTGCTGGTATACCTGGCACCATGAAGTTTCGTTGTTGTTGGAAAAAACAACCTAACACAATAGCAACCTTTGATTTGGTGTTATCGTCTATGGAAAATCCTACCACCACTTGGTTCTCTGGATCAGGTGGTCTCATCCACATTCCATAACTGGTCTGACTGACTTCTGGAGAATCCTTGCTGTCTACTCCCGTAGGGGGAGTTGCTCCAGCAAATGGTGATGCCCACTTACATTGAAATAATGCATCAGCACTTGCATCTGTGCCTGTTATTTCAGGAATGTGTACCCACATGTATCCATTTCTTGTGGGATCGTCTGTGCTTTTTACTGTGCCAATGTACAATGTACCACCTGAACTAACAGCACTATCGACTTTGTTTTTATATTTTGATGGTATCATAAGTCTATTTATTACGTCCCTGGATCAAATGCAGGGTTGTTTCCGCCGCCGGCTTGGCCGCCTGTGTTACTAGGTCTCACACCTCTAACACCTGTGCCAGGTATTATTCCATTTGGGGTTCCTAGACCTTCAAACCTGTTTTCCAAAAGATTTGACAGTGATGCATTTACATCAGTGGCTATGGCAACGGGATTATTTTCTATTTTTTCAGTGTTCTCTTCTGCTTTTTCTTCTGCTATTTCTTCTGCTTTTTCTTTTCTTAATTCCACTATGGGTAGTTGTCCTTTATATACTTGCTTTAATGCATTTAATGTTTGTGTAAACTTTCCTCCTGCAAATTGGTGTTGTACTTGATATACTTGAAACTGCCCAGAAAATGATTTATTCATGCTGAGATCTGTTATTTCACCAGTGTGCGTATTTTGGTCATCGCTCCACATGTCATATTCTCTGGGAAATAGATATGCAAAAAAGAAACTGACTTCCCCTATTCCATATGGAGCGGTATTTGTTTCTTTGGCTGTGTTTCTTACTGCACCAATATCATTTTCTAAATCTCCTAAAAATTGCTTGCCTTGTGTCATAGTATATTGTTTATTTTTAATACTGTCAATTGGCATTCCTAACCAGTATGGATCTCCTTTGATTTCTAGACTGGTTTTAACCATGTATGGTGCACCTACTGTAGAATTAGATAACATGGTGCTGAAAATACTTCTGTTTGCAAATTTTGATGCTGGACCTACTAATCCTGTTTCACGATTTAAGACACCACTATAACTTGTATCTGCTACACCAAGAGGTTTAGGCTGAAATGTGCTAGGGTCCACGTCAATCATATAACTGTTATTATCAAATTCAAACTCTTCCATGTAGGTATTTTCTATGGTACTTACTGATTGAGTAACAGTTGATCCTCCAGGATTAAAACCAGGTGGAGTACTGTCGGTATTAGTATCTACAGCATCGGATGTGTACTTGTCTGTTGCTTTTTTGGCTTCATCAAGTAATGCATTTGTGTTGATCCCAAACTGGTCAATGCCCAGGTCCCCAGTTGTAGATTCTATCTTGTCAATGAAATCATTTATACCTGCACCTATGGCACTCAATTTACTGTCAATGACATCAAACGGTGTGAATGCCTTAGACATAATTTTGCTTATTTGTTCATCTATTGTTTCGCTGATTGCTCCTTGTATTTTTTCTTGCAATTCTGTTATAGAATTAGTTAATGTAGATACCTCATCAGTTAAATTTGTTACACTCTCTAATTTTTGTAAAACTGCTACTGGCGAACTTGGTAACCTTGCGTTCACCATTCTTACTTTGCCAACCTTACTTGATATGCCGTCTGGTTTATTGCCTTTGGCAAGTGCCGCTAAATCTTGTGTGATTGTTATTGGTAACATTGCCAATGATGTGATTGTTGATTTTAACTCTGTTGCTATTTTGGCAAATTTATCCAATATCTCTTTTTCTGTTGCTGGATTGTCCCCAGCCTCTTTTTTGTCTGTTTTATCTATTGCCTTATTGCTTGGGGCCGCGGCTGGTGATAGTGTATAATTTGATTGCTTGCCTCCTTTACCTGGAAATAAATACCTAACGCCATATTCCTGTTTTAAATCAACATCAATTATTTGATCATTTAGACCAGTATATGTATATGCATAAAATTTTGATACATCTCTGTCTTGGGCGGCTTTAGTAATCTTATCGTTATACTTGTTGTCTTCTATATTTAACTCTGCAGGATCTATCACAATCGCAGAATCTAACTTACCTGTTAAATTATAAGTGTATGTTAATGCAAGTTTATTATCAGACTTAAAAGATTTACCATCCCATTCTGTAGTTACATAAACATCAGGAACTAGATATTGCGTCTTGTCCTCATTCAAAGTTTTTGGATCAAACTCCGAACTTTCAGGAGCCACATCATATCTGCCACAATGTTTACAAAAGTCAGAATTAAGGCTTGCCAGTGATATCATTACATCTTCGACCTTTGTGTTTTTGGGTATATTAACTGTTATAGTCTTACCAGAGTTTCCGTCATTTCCTGTATCGGCCTGTCCGCTTTGATCTTTTTCTTTTACTTGCGAAATAGTACTTTCATTGGTATTTGGTTTTATTTTTTTAATATCTAGGTTTCCAGTATAATCATCATCAATTTTAAGTACCTCAAATATATCTTTCAATCCAGGCATTCCATGACTTGCTAATTTATATACTCCTATATCAAAACTTGGTTTTTTGTTATCACTGCTTTCGCTCTTTTGTGTTTGTATTGATTGTTGTTTATCTTTCATTTGTTTAGAAAAATCAGCCAATAGTTCGTTGACTGTTGAACCGGATATCGTTAATTCTTCGGGTGCTGTTTCAACTGTGGTATCTGCCACAGGAGCAAAGTTATGTATAGGCACACATCTAACTTCGTAAGTTGTGCCTTGTTTTGCTCCATCCATCTCAAAGTCTATTAGTCGTATAGGATATGCATTGTGATAAAATACTTCACCTAACTCGGCACTCTCACTACTATTTTCAAAATTGTCTTTTTGTCCGATTAATTCTATTTCCAATAACAAAGGCATTTGTTGTATAGGCGGATTTTTTGCTAGGTTAAGATCTTTGTTTAATTCATACATTGTCCTATTCAGCAAATCAATAAACGACATGCCAAACGGCTCTAACAACGAAAAACTTAAAACAAATGGATAAATTCTGTTCCCTCGTAAATTTTTAGGAGCAGTTTTACTCACAACAGATGATATCTGCAAATTGTCTATTTGAAATTTTGTTACACCAGTTTGTGCTATGATGATTCTGGCGCCACCTGAACCGCCCTTACCTACATTAAGATCCAAATTCACTTGAGGATTTTGATGAAACGAAAAGGGCAACATACTTAAAGTTAATTTGTATGTATACGAATAGTACGAATCAACAGTATTGTCTACGATATTCTGTCTAACACCGTCTGGAATAAATCTTTTTAGATACTCCCCTGCATCTGGTCCTTGAGTTTCTTGAGCCATATTAATTACCGCTTACTTGAACTGCTCGGTCTCTGCTAATTAGCCTTATCACTTTGCCTTCAGAGAAATCTGTTAATGGATCTTTGATAATTTCCAAGTTACTTAATGCTAATACCCACCATAATTCTGGAGTACCAAATTTATCATTTGCTAATAAGTCTGGCCTGTTAGCATACTTTTTTGTGATTAAGAATTTTTTATCTGTTAAAGATTTTTCAATTGCAGGTAAGTTCATGTAATTCAGTCCTGTATAAAAAGACATATTACTTGCGTTTTTTAAAAAACTATTTTTGTTGTATTGCGCCATTAAATAAATCCTATATTTTTGCCCTGTCGCATTGCATCTAGATTAAATCCTCGTCTTATTCTTCTTGGAGAATACTGCGGTAAGCATGTTATTGTCATATCTATATCTGTAGGTACATAAGTCACAGAAGCACTACCTCCTTCGGAATCTTCTGATTTAAATGCACTAACATGAAATTTATTGCTGGCAATTCTCGGATGAGCGACTGGAATATAATCTACATTGTTAACCATTATATAGTTGACGTCATTAATAACAACTGGTACTCGGTCAAAACCGTGCGGTCCTAAATAACTGAATTCTAATACCGGTGGCGGTCTGCCAACTTTGTCGTTTGTTACTGCCATTTCACCAAATTGTGCTTTGGTAGATACTTTTAAAAATTGCATCATTGCTAAAAGATATCTGGCTTCTTCTTGGTTTGTACACGAGTATTGCACCTGTATGGGTAAAGTAGGAGGAGTACTGCTCATATATGTGTGCAACGGATAATTTGATCCTTGGAATGTTTGTGTATCATATGTGGCCGCATACGCAATAAACATACTTGGTTGGTATTGAAAAACAATTCCTCTGTCCTGCTTTAGTGGAAACATCATGTCGTCCTCTTTGTCTTCGTCTTCCTTTCCAAAAAACTCGTCAACATTGGCTCGCATAACCTGTAGCCGTGCTCTCCAATCAATATCTAAAGTTTTGTTCTTTCCTATTTCACTTGTAGCCATTATATCTCCTAATGTAATATGTATTTATCGATATCAATAAAGTAGCCGTTATTGGCCAGAAATGGATAATTATACTTGACAACTAAAAATTTTAATGTATAATAAAGGCTATTACAAAAGGAGATACAATGCCAGCAAAAGTGAAATACTTAAATAACAAAGATTTACTTAAACAGATACATCTAAGCAAGATGTCTTTCTGTTGGGTTAAGTCACCACAGTATGATTATCCTGACGTTATAATTGATTCTAATGATAGTATCACCGATGAAGTTATACTGACTGCAAAGAAAAATCAAGCAGGAAAAATAAAAGATTTAGCATATCAACAAGCGGTTGCTAATTACGACGGACCTGCAAACAAAAAGCCTAGACAAAAAGATTTTTTAGTTGAGCCTGAATCCATACCTGATGAAGATATAACTGTTAGAAAAATGACGTTTGAACACATTCCATTAGAGCCAGGCAGAAAAAAGAATCCTAGAAACGAGTCAGAAACTAAATCAAAGTGCAACTTTCCGCCATTTAAACATTATGGATTAATAAATGGTACATGGGAAGAGGTTGCCAGGAGCCACTGGAAAGGTGGTCCTAAGAGCGGAAAGTTCTGTGTTGACCATGGCAGTATCACAAATGAGTTAGGCAAAATGTATTTAAAACTCGTAGAAAGGTATAGTCAAAGATCAAACTGGCGTGGTTATACTTATGTAGATGAAATGCGTGGACAAGCATTATTACAACTTGCAATGATTGGATTACAGTTCAATGAAGCAAAATCAGATAATCCGTTTGCATATTATACTGCCGCAATTACAAACAGTTTTACAAGAGTGTTAAACATAGAAAAGAAAAATCAAAACATCAGAGACGATATTTTGATCGACTCTGGGCACTTACCGAGTTATGGCAGACAGATTCAGCATGAAAATGAGATGAAGGCTTTGAGAGACGAAGCAGATAGTACTGAATCGGATGCTTAACTATGGCAGATAATTTATTCAATAAAGCCGCGGTCTTTACAGACATACATTACGGCTTGAAACAAAACAGTCATCAACATTTAAAAGATTGTAATAATTTTGTTGATTGGTTTATCACAGAAGCGAAATTACGAGAAGCAGAAACATGCTTCTTTTTAGGCGACTGGCATCATCATAGAGCAAGTGTAAATGTTGCAACACTTAATGCAAGTTGGAAAGACCTTAAAAAATTAAATGACGCATTTGACAAAGTGTATTTTATCACAGGTAACCACGATTTATATTACAGAGACAAACGTGAACTCAACAGTATGGAGTTTGCCAGAGACTTAGATAACTTTGTTATGGTTGATGAGTTATTTGAAGAAGGCAACGTTGGTATTGTACCGTGGCTAGTTGAAAACGAATACAAAAAAGTTGCAAAGATGAAATGCAAATACATGTTTGGTCATTTTGAATTGCCTTTCTTTAAAATGAATGCAATGATTGAGATGCCTGACCATGGTGGCATAAATGCATCTATGTTGCGTAATCCAGATTATGTATTTACAGGACACTTCCACAAAAGGCAATATGACGAAAACATACATTACATAGGTAATGCATTTCCACATAATTACGCAGATGCAGGAGACAACGACAGAGGCTATATGTATCTTGAATGGGACAAGGAGCCTGTGTATGTTAATTGGCCTGAGTGTCCTAAGTATGTTACTTGCGGACTTGTTGAATTAATAGATGATCCTGCAAAATATCTAGATGCATACACTTATGCTAGAATCAAATTAGATGTTGACATCAGTTATGAAGAAGCAACGTTTATCAAAGAAAACTTTATGGACAAATACAAGTGTAGAGAAATACAACTTGTACCAATAAAAGAAGTCGAAGAAGAATACGAAGCCGGCGAAATATCATTTGAAAGTGTTGAACAAATTGTTATTAGCCAATTACAAACCATAGAAAGTAATACAATTAACACAGAAAAGTTAATTGACATTTACCAAAATTTATAATATATGCTTAAATTAAAAAACATCAGTGTAAAGAATTTCATGAGTGTTGGAAACAACGTTCAAGGTGTACGTTTCGACGACAAAAACTTAACACTAGTTCTAGGTAATAACTTAGACTTAGGTGGTGACGGTAGCAGAAATGGTACAGGTAAAACTACTATTATCAATGCACTCAGTTATGCATTATATGGCGAAGCATTAACAAACATCAGACGTGATAACCTTATCAACAAAACAAACGGTAAGGGCATGATTGTTAGTGTGGACTTTGAACTTAATGGTGTTGAATACCGTATAGAAAGAGGTAGGCGTCCTAATGTGTTACGTTTCTTTGTTAACGGCACAGAAACCGAAGACCAAGAACAACAAGGCGACAGCAGAGAAACACAAAAACACATAGAAAAAATAATTGGTTTTAGTCATGAAATGTTCAAACACATTGTTGCACTAAACACATACACTGAACCTTTCTTGGGTATGAAAAATAACGATCAGCGAGACATGATCGAGCAACTGCTTGGTATACAGGAATTATCAGAAAAAGCAGAAACACTCAAAGAAAAAATGAAGGACACTAGAGACAGTATCAAAGAAGAAGAAATTCGTATTAATGCTATCAAAGATGGCAATACTCGAATGGAAAAGAATATCAAAGAAATAGAAAGCCGCAGTAAGGCTTGGGAAGCCAATAAGAAAGCCAAACTATCTGAAATGGCTGATGCATTAGAAGAATTAAATGAACTAGATGTAGATGATGAGATAGCAAAACACAACACACTTGTCGAAATAAAAGATCACGAAGCAAACTTAAATGTCCTAGTAAGTAATATAACTAACACAGAAAACAGCATTAAAAGAAGTAATACTAAACTGCAAACACTAGAAGCAAATCTATTAAAGGCAAAAGAAGGTGTATGCCCTGCATGTGGGCAAGATACAGCACATTTAGACACACACGAAGAATATACGGCCGATTTAAACACCGAAATAACAGAAGAAAAGACATATTACGACACACTTGTCACTAAAGAAAAAGAGTTAAAAACAGGCGTAGAAATGCTAGGCCCTGTTCAAGAACGCCCTAAAACCTTCTATAGAACATTAGAAGAGGCCCTTACACACAGAAATAATGTGGATAATTTAATACAAAGTATCACAGACAAGAGCAATGAAGAAAATCCTTATGTAGAACAAATAGAATCTATGAAGGAAACAGGAATACAAGAAGTCAGTTGGGATATTATTAACGAACTTACAGCACTAAAAGATCATCAAGAATTCTTATATAAATTGCTTACCAGCAAGGACAGTTTTATCCGTAGACGTATTATTGATCAAAACATTGCTTACTTGAATCACAGACTAGCACACTACTTGAATGCTATTGGCTTGCCGCATGATGTTAAGTTTAACAGTGACCTCAGTGTAGAAATAACTGAGTATGGCAGAGACTTAGACTTTGATAATTTAAGTAGGGGTGAACGTAACAGACTTATACTGAGTTTGAGTTGGGCATTCAGAGACATATATGAAAGTCTTAATCACCCAATGAACTTCTTGTGTATTGACGAACTTATTGACAGTGGCTTAGATGGTGTTGGTGTAGAAAATGCATTAGGCATACTCAAGAAAATGAGCAGAGAGCAAAACAAAAACATCATGCTAATATCACACAGAGAAGAACTTAGTGGTAGAGTAAATGATGTGCTGTATGTAATCAAAGAAGGTGGCTTCACCAGTTACAATACAGACACAGAATATGTAGGAACTTAATGAGCGACTGGACCTATAACGGAGAAGTAATAGACAACTTACCAGAGGATTGCGAGGCCATTGTATATCTAATCACTAACAAACAAAACGGCATGAAATATGTTGGCAAAAAATTAGCCAAACGTAAAGTTACTCGTCCTCCGCTCAAAGGCAAAAAGAACAAAAGACGCAGTACAAAAGAAAGCGACTGGAGAGACTATTGGGGTAGTTCAGATCACCTACAAGCAGATGTAGAAAAATTAGGTGAAGATCAATTCACCAGAGAAATACTTTACTTCTGTGCCAGCAGAGGCATAGCCAGTTACTTAGAAGCCAGAGAGCAATTTGAAAGAGAAGTGTTGCTCACAGACGATTACTACAACGGAATCATCAACGTTCGCATAGGTGGTTCAAAAATACTCAAAGAAAACGTCAAGCCGCGATAACTATTTAACGAACAGACCAAGGCACAACATCACGGCACACCCGGCACACACATAGGTCCATGCACCACCCCATCGAGGCTATTAATATCGATTTCCCTGACAATCCGGCAATGGAAACACCCGGTGCGAGATTCTGGAATGTATGGCGTTAAATGAAATACAGACAAACGACAAACAGTATTAAATGAT